>OCHM01000045.1_pt1 | contig 93212 bp, 80 predicted proteins | sample 1538901 | NCBI WGS metagenome assembly OCHM01 (sample SAMN04571734, study PRJEB22368) | human gut metagenome | biome: human gut; material: stool | host: Homo sapiens | place: Luxembourg | collected 2012-11-08 | reverse complement strand
CACCTTCGCCACCGCCTCCGAGTACATGAACATGACTATCAATGAATCCCGGAGTTAAAAGTAGCCCCTCTCCATTGATCCTTTCTGCCTCAGAAAGAAATCCGTCTGCGGATATAGAACCCGCATCTTTAATCTTAACAATCTTATCATTGATTATAAGTACATCTTTTTTCCCCAGATGCTGTGGAGCATAAGCATCAATATTCTGAATTAATTTCATCACAAATCACTCCCACTGAGACAAATTTGCTATTACTCGCCACCAAAAGAGGTGGGAGTCTTCTCGACTAAGATAAAATACATATTTTAGAATCCAATTCCAACTGCAACAAGAACTGTAATGATTGCACCAATCATTAAGACACCAAGGAATTTCCACATGAATTTAATCCAGTTAGACCACTCAATCTTTGCAATTGCAAGGGATCCGATCAAACATCCTGATGTAGGAACAATCAGGTTTGTAAATGCATCACCAAGCTGGAATGCAACTACAGCTGTCTGACGCGAAACACCTAACAGGTCTGACAGCGGAGCCATGATCGGCATTGTGATGGCAGCCTGTCCTGTTCCGGATACAACGAAGAAGTTAAATACGGACTGGAACAGATACATAAGTACGGCTGCAACTGCTCCGGAAACTCCAGACAATGCATTTGAAATATTATACATAATTGTATTAATAACTGTAGGTGTTGTCGGATCAGAACCACCAAGAACCTGCATGATTCCCTGTGCCATAGCAACGACAAGGGCAGCACCGATCAGGTCTTTTGCTCCATCTTTGAAAGATGTTGCAATATCATTCAGTTTCATATCATTCAGTTTAAAGATAACTCCAAACACACCGGAAACAATTCCCATAATAAAGAACTGTGTTGCAATCTCCGGCATGTAGTATCCCTGAGTCATAACTCCCCAAACTACCCATACTACTGTAACAGCCAGTGTCAGAAGGACTAAAATGTGTCCAAGACCAAATGAATGTCCTTCGTCAATTCCTGTTGTTTCATTCTGCTCACGGAAATATGAATCCGTCTTATATGCGATTGAGATTGTCGGATTCTTTTTAATCTTTGATGCATAGAACATAGTCATTCCACAGCCGAGTGCTGTAAATACGACCCACATTACCATACGGAATCCTGCACCGGAGAATACGTCAATACCTGCAATACCCTGTGCAATGCCTACAGAGAACGGATTCATCCAAGATGAACCAAAACCAATCTGTGTGGCAACATAAGTAACAAGAACTGCGATAACTGAATCATATCCAACTGCTACAAACAACGGACAAAGAATCATAGTAAACGGAAGTGCTTCTTCTCCCATTCCGAAAACTGCTCCACCAAGAGAAAACAGTACGAAAAGTATCGGAATCAGTAGTTTTTCTGCTCCCTTGGCCTTACGGATCAATCCGATCAATCCAGATTCAATCGCACCTGTACGGATCATGATACCAAATGCACCACCTACTACCATAAGGAATGCGATAATCTCGATTGCAGAACTATTTACGATTCCGTTATACATATAGTTGAAGAATCCTGTTCCACCATCTCCGCTAAAGAGTGCTACTCCTTCTGTTACTACATTTCCTGCATCATCTGTCAGATACTGGAAACTTCCGTCCTTGATTACTGTACGGGTTTTCTCAACACCATTGATCATATATGAAATATCCTGTGTTTCGTAAAATCCCTTTGGTACAAGAAATGTCAGAAGTGCTGCGATAACGACTACTAAAAAGATGATAATGTAGGTATCTGGCACTTGGAATCCCTTGTTAAAGGACTTTAACCCTTTTCCTTCTTTTTTGCTCATTTTTGAGTCTTCCTCCCATTTTTTGATATACCATATTAGTGTACCATAGAATGCTAAAAAGCCAACTAAAAATTTACATGTTTTTTGTCATTTTCCTGTATTTTTATACACCAAAAAATGGAGTTGGCTCTGGTAATGCAAATCATGACCACTGGCTTAGCCAGTGATTAGACTGCGCCTTCCGGAACCTGCGGAAAGGCCAGATCCTCAATCGTGCCATACTGAAGAGCCGCATTTCTCTCATCCTCTGCCCAAAGTTTGCTTGGATGATTGGAAAAATTGATAAACATAGTAACATCCCCCTCATTTTTATCTCTATCTTATCTTAAATCCTCTTTCTTCTTCACAGGGAATCTCTGTGATCTCCATATCCGTCACGTTGATCCATCTCTGTTGCTGAATCCGATCTAACATTTCCCGAATGGAAGCTTCGCTTCCCTGCACTTCCATCTCCACTCTTCCGTCCCACAAATTCTCTACCCAGCCGGCCAGGCCAAGGGACTGGGCGATATAAAAGGAGCGGTAGCGGAAGCCGACGCCCTGGACATCACCTGAAAAAAAGATGTGTTTTCGTACCATAATTTACATCTCCTCCGGATACTGAAATCCCCATTCTTTTCTGAATTCCGTCATCATACCCATCACATCTTTTGTATAATCCAAATGCATGCATTCTGCATCCCCACGGATGGCTTTCTCCATATCCGCCAGCTCATAGGCCAGCGCATCTGCATACTCACCGGTCTGAATCACTTCCGTTTCTCCGGAATCTGTATAGGTGATTCTCGCTTCCCAGGCTCTCGGATATTCCATGATTTCTATATATCCCTTTTCACAGGATACCATGCCTCTTTTCGGCTGCTTGGAATGCAGCGACAACATGACAGATGCCATCTGGCCTTCCTGATTCATCAGCAGCAATCCTGCCTGTTCATCCACCCCTGTAGGTGCCGGTTTTACCTGGGATAAAAGCTGATCCGGCTTGGAATCCATAAACCACCGAATAAAGGAAAGCGCGTACACCCCGATATCCAGCATGGCACCTCCTGCCAGGTTTTTATTAAAAAAGCGGTTGTTCATATCATATTCTTTGAAGCTTCCAAAATTCATGGTAATCAGATTCACCTTTCCAAGTTTCCCTGACTCAAGAATTTCCTTCAGCTTTTTATAGATCGGCATATGATAAATCGTCATGGCCTCACCTATGACAACGCCCTTTTTATCCGCCAGATCAATTGCCTCATCCAGTTCCCGGCTGTTTAAGGTAATGGATTTTTCGACCAGAATATGCTTTCCATTCTCAATTGCCCTGCGCATAAAATCAATATGGGTATTATGGGGAGTTGTGATATAGATTACATCAATATCCGGGTCTGTAAACATGTCATTATAATTATCATATACCTTTTTTATCCCGTATTTTTCTGCAAATTCAACTGCTTTCTCATGGGTTCTGTTGCCCACCGCATCGATGTTTCGCCCGTTTTTCTTTAAGACCACAGCCATTTCATTTGCAATCACTCCGGTTCCAAGAACTGCCCATCTGATGTTCTGCATGTATCTCCTACCTTTCTTTATCCAACTAGCACTCCACCGCTACCTTAATCACTCCATCTTTCTTGTTCTCAAAAAGCTCGTATGCATCTTCGATCCGGCTAAGCGGATAGGTATGGGTAATAAGCGGTTCCGTATCGATCTTGCCCTCTGCAATGAGGCGAAGCGTCTCCTCACAGTCGCATCCATCTACACCGCCGGTTTTAAAGGTAAGATTCTTGCCATACATATCCGGAAGCGGCAGCATCTGGGCTTCGTCATAGAGCGCTACCACTGTGACGATTGCATTAGGCCTTGCACATTCCCAGGCTAACCGGAAAGTAGAGGGGGCTCCTGCCACCTCAAGGACTACATCGGCTCCGCCATGATCACTGTTTTTCTGAACATATTCCAGACATTCCTCCGGTAAAACGGTGTATACATCTGGATAGTGCTCCTTTATAAAGCGGACGCGGTTTTCATCTTTCTCACAGACAATAATTCGTTTCGGTTTCTTTAACATTACGCAGAGAAGGGTACAGATACCCGTCGGACCGGCACCGATGATCAGAACTGTATCTTTCTCCGTGATCTCAGAGATTCTTGACGCCCAATAACCGGTCGCCAGCACATCTCCCACAAACAGTGCCTGCCGGTCTGTCACTCCATCCGGAATCTTATTTAATCCCTGATCTGCAAATGGAACCCGCACATATTCGGCCTGTCCGCCATCGATACGGCATCCCAGGGCCCAGCCGCCATTCTCGTCCGTACAGTTGTTTACATATCCATTTTTACAGAAAAAGCATTCACCGCAGAAGGTCTCTACGTTTACAGTGACCCTGTCCCCCGGCTTCACATGGTTCACCGCTGACCCAACTTCTTCCACAATTCCTACCATCTCATGGCCGACTGTAATTCCAGGGACCGCCCGCGGCACACTTCCGTGCTTGATGTGCAGATCACTGGAACAGATGCTGGCAAGTGTCACCTTTACAATCGCATCCCGTTCGTGCATAAGTACCGGTTTTGGTTTTTCCACTAATTCAAACTTTCCCTTAGAAATATATGTATATGCCTGCATTGCTTAACCCCCTTCTTTCTATTATTCATATTGAATCCTATTATAGGCGAAACTTGGGGTTATTAGCAAGATTTGCCGTAAAAAACATGCTTCTGCTTCATTGAAACATTCCGCGTACATGATGGCTGGTTCCAACTGCTGGCAGGCTCCGGTATCATATGTCATTTTTTCAGAAGAACGTCCAAAGCGAGTTGCCTGCGCAAGGTTCCATTTTTCAAGGATCACCTGCATCTGCTGGTTTGTCCGTTTCAACTCATCCGTAAGAACAGCCAGCTGGCTACGTAATTCTTTTTCCTGCTCCATGCTTTCAAGCAAGAGCTGCAGGATATCTTTTTTATTCAGTTTTGCCAGCTGTTCTTTTGATAACGCAAGTGCCATACGGACGATCAGTCTCCTTCGCTTTTATGGATCCAGTATAACAGAAGAAGCGAAAAAACACAAAAATCAGACCGATATCTTTTCGGTATTTTGACGGTGGAAAACTCCTGCTCCAAAAGCAGTTCTTTCTGTAGAGAATACCTTCCAGGCTGCCTGAAAACAGGTGGATCCGGCTTACTTTTCATGTGGCAGAGAATACTGTCCAAAATTCATGTTAAGCGGATAAAAAACAGAACTTTTTATCCCCATACAGGCTTTCGAATCAAACAGAAAACTTCTCTGTTTTGTACAAAAGTCACACTGGATGTTTTGGATCGATCTTATGGACAGATGGATCTATGGAGTATCCGCTCATGAGCAGATGATACTGCTCCGAAGTGATGTTCCGGGCTTCCGCTTCCGATCGGGGTCATTGAAAAGTTCCCGCCTCCAGCCGCTTATAAATAAGCAGGAAGCCGTCTTCCTCCCAGACCAGCCCTTTGATCTTCCGGTTACTGGAACCACAGAAGAATTTGAGCGTTAACATTTCATTTGGATCAGCTGTTACAGACCTCTGCACAGGGAACTGCTTTGGCTGCGTTACTTCAACAAAGCCGCTTTCTACAAGCAGGGCCTCTTTCACTTTGCGGAGCCAGTAATAATAAGAGTCTCATGAAAGCTGATGCTGTGCACAATAATCTTTGACAGACAGACCAGATTCGTTGCGCTCCTGAATAATAGCAGCCCAGTTTTTTACACGGATCTGTGCTGTGGCAAGTTTGGTGTTCATAATTGACCTCCTAGTGTGAAAAATGGGAAAAGTGTATTGTACAACTTTTCCAACATTATCTCAAACTTGGAGGTGTAGTTCTAGAGATGTGTGGTTTACCATTTACGGTCGAAATGTTCCAAGACAAACTCAAACCAGATAAATAAGCACGACAAAAATCCCTTAGCTATGAGTTTTATACCCACAGCTAAGGGCTTTTTAGATAAATATGGATTTATTTGTTGCACAACCACCTGTCAATCATTCTCTAACCCTAAAACCACCAGAGCACAAGAATAATGGCTCTCATGCAACCGTTATCAAATTGTTATCAAAAGACTTTTAAAAGTGCTGCAAACCCGCATAAACGCTGGATTTCCTAAACATTTTTGTTTATTCAAACTCTTTTTTGTAAAGTTGTTGTGTAGTGTTTTTCGTTGGTTTTGGAAGTAAAAAGCAGGGTGTTTTGTCTGATTTCTACCTGTTGCGTAGTTTTTAGGGAATTGTATTGTCATTTTGTTGTCACATATCCCTCTCCTATAGTTTATGCATCTATTTCAGACAAGCATTTCTCATTCATTTTTTTGATAACCTCAGAAGCGATTTCTGACACAATTCCATACACACGCTTTGCCGCTTTATCATCCCCTGATGTTTTGTCCACTATTTCTAGTTCCATTTTTACAGCTATATCCGAAAATACATAATTATAAAATGCATTTGTATCAAATTGCATTTCTTTCTTGCTAATTACAAATTCTGCTTTCTTCTCATTCGGATTTGTATTTTTAAGCATATATTTCTCATCGTCTGCACTGAATTCAAATGTTTTTTTCATATCTTTTCATCCTTCCTTGAATTGTTTGCAATCCTCCTTCAATATTGTCTGCCACTATTTTTAATACACTATATTGTGTATTTTCATATTCTAATGCACCAGACTGGATTGTAAATTTTCCATCCACCTTACTCAAATATATAACATTGTCTACATCCAAATTAACAATGAACTGTGGATTATGCGTTACCATTATAACCTGTCTTTGCTGACCCATTCTTCTAAATTGGTCTAAAACAAAATCCTTGATTGCTTTTTGTGAAATGTGATCCTCTGGTTGATCTATTATATATATACCCTTATCTCTCATTTCTCCACTCAAAAGTGTAAAATACATTTGTGCATCAAAACCAGCAGACACTTCATCATAAACATCCATATTTTCTTCTACAATTGTATTTCGTACCTTAAAGTCAGCATCCAATCTAGCATTAATTTTTGTCGTCAATACGTCAAGTGGTTTCAATTCGTCTTCAGTTGGATATTTTTTTATTATATCCTTAAGTCCTGCTTCTGTAATTTCTTTTGTGTTAATAACCTTTCCTCTTTTTATGACAGACTTTATAACGTCCGCAATATAATTATTATCTATTTTTTCAATTTGTAATTTCGATATAAACCTATATTTATCAACCGAATTGCTTTCTGGAATAATTTTTGTCTCTGAAATTCTGCTTTCAAATAGTTCCAATTCTTTCTGTGCATCTAAAAGCTCTGTCATACTTTCAATCGCAGCTTGTTTCTGCTCTACATAATCAGAAAAAACCGCCTGTTCATCTGAAATTTTTCTGTTATATTTTGTTTTGTAATTTCTAATATACGTATTAAAAACATTAATTTTTTCATTTTCATGTTTTTGTTTATCTAGTACTTTCTTATATTTCTCACTCATCACAGAAAACATTTCACTAGATGTTTGTATATGTTTTCTGTCCTTATCATCTAATACCTTATTTTTCAGTAACTGGTTCATATCATCAATAGTTTTTTCAAATGAATCTACTAATATTTGAAGTTCTTTTGTCTCAACCTTCTTTACATTATCTATAAATGTAATACTTTTATCATCAGTGTCTTCTGTTGGTATTTGAAACTTCGGAAGTTTCTTTATCGCATCATCATAAGAAAATTTTTTTCTTATAGCATTGTACATTTTTTCAAGTTCTGTATCTACAATACTTCTATACTTTGTTGCATTAATTGCATTAGGATAAAAATTTGACAGATACTTATCTGGCTTCAACCCATCCTCATCAAATATGCTTCTTATCTCCCCTTGTTGATTGAATCGAAAAATATCTTCTTCGTTAATCTTTGTTTCAAATTCCAACTTGTTTTTCTCGATATATTTTTCATATCCAGCATGTAATCTTCTATCAACTTTTTTACAATTATCTGTTATTGCATTAAGAAATAGAGATTTTCCAACTGAATTATCTCCAATCAAAACATTTATTCCTTTAGAAAATGGAATGATATTTTTCTCGCCATTAATCTCTACAACAACTTCTTTTACATACTTTTCATTTGGATTAAAAAAAGAATTCTCTAATTCTATTCTATGATGATCCGTTACCGCCATTGCTAGTCCCTTAAAAGACGGGAGAGATTTTATATATGTGTATTTAAATTCCGTTTTTTCATTTTCCTCAGTATATGGATAATATCTCCATCTATGGCAATCTGATCCTGTTAAAAAACGTAATTTTTCCTCCATACTATTTTCCAACGAATATATTTTATTATATATCTCATTCTTTTTATTTCTAAATTCATACGCATCAAAATAGTCCATAAAAACTAACTCATTAAAAATCTCTTTTCCTAAAGACATTACATCGTTAGCATGTGGCTTATGTTGAGAACTAGGTGTCTTTTTTTGATGAGCAATCATAATAAAATCAATATTTATTTCGGATAGTATATCAAAATAATCTGATTTCGTATATGCCCCCTTAGTTTTTTTATAACAACTCATTCCTTTGCCTTGTTCCATTATCTTTTGTATATTTCTGACTTTTTCGTCATCTCTATCATCAAATATTGTAACAATATGAATTACTTTACCTTCAACAAATTCAACTGAAAATTCGATTCCCGGCAATACTTTTTTTACGCAATTATTTTTTTGCTCCTCTTTTTTTAATTCATAATACATTCCATAATTAAAAGCATCGTGATCTGTAATCGCACACATTTCCACCTGATTAGCTAGTAATCCCTGCACCAATACTGGTATATTATCCAATGTGTTTTCTTCAACTTTTTTACCATCTTTAGCCTTAGAATATTCGGAATGAATATGCAAGTCTATTTTTATTCCTCTAGATACAACCTTCTCCATATTTGCTCCTAACTGTATATTCTCTACGCCATCATCCTCTTCTTTTCCACACTCCGAATGACAACATATGCTTCTTTTTCCTGTTCCAGTTGTGCCTTCACGAACTCCGCTATCGGCTCGGCAACCGCTAATGCAAGCCTTACCGGCACTGCATTGCCTATCTGCTTATACACCAAATCAAGTTTAGCATTATCATTTCTGTTGCTTGTTCCTCTGCTAAATTCATACCAATCCGGGAATGTTTGAATTCTTGCTATTTCTTTAGCAGACAGTCGCCTATTATTCTCTTCCCCATCACTGAATATATATTTATCCTTTCCTACATTTACCATAGGCTCTCCAGCAGGATGAATCGGTGCCTGTCTTCCGGATGCCTGAATCGTAAAGCTTGGCTGTGACCAAAGTTTTTTACGATTACGGGACATAAAAATGGTAGAATAAGAACCTGTAAAATAATCTCCCGGATCATCTTCCAAATCACCAATCGCATCACGAAGTGTAACTACCTCTTTTAAGCCTTCAACACCATATCCGTGTGTTGCCTCAGGATGTACATATTCAAAGTCAATATCATTTCTGACACCAACCAAAATCACTCGTTCTCTTATCTGTGGCACTCCATATTCTGCTGAATTAAGCAATTTATGATAAATTGTGTAGCCTGCTGCCGCAAAGTCCTGAATAATCTGCTTGAACACCTCTCCTTTTCCGAGTGTCATCATTCCTTTTACATTTTCAGCAACAAAAATCTTTGGTTTGCTCTGCATTAAGCAACGGATAAAGTGCAGATATAAAAAGTTTCTCTTATCATCCACTAATCTCGGTCCTGCCTCTGAAAAACCTGGACAAGGAAATCCCCCCAATACAATGTCTGCCTTTGGGAACTCCTTAATCTTTCTTATATCGCTCTTGTCCATGTAAATGTACTTACCTGCATTTTGAGCATAAGTTTCTCTTGCCTCGTCAAATATATCGTTTACATAAATTGTATTAAATACATTGTTATTGATATTCTCATCAAAAACCTTTTTATCAGCAAATGCTGCCTCCATTACATTTTCACCCATAACAGCTTTCAGCCCTGCCAATTCGAAACCCAAATCAAGTCCACCACACCCTGAAAAAAGAGAGAGCAGATTCCACTTATTCGAATCATATTTTAACTTATCAAAATCAATTTCTTCACTACAATCTGCAAATGCCTGTCTTTCCTCCTCAATCTTTGCATTAAGAAGTTCTTTTACCTCATCTACTGCGTAATCTGGAGCCGGCTTAAATTTACCTCTTCCACGCTCCTCTATAATAACTGCCATGTAATCACCTCTAAATTATTCTGTCTGTTCCGGCATTATCATCATCAATATCATCCGTTGTCTTAATATTCAACAACTTCATATACTGTAACAATCTGCCTGCCACTTCATTACCCTTAACCGTCAATGGTTTATCATATACCAATTTCGGAACCAGTTTATTTTCCTCGGCATCCCAAAATACCTGAACAGATAATGGTCTGTCACCATCCCATTTTTCTGCAAATGTTCGATAGTTTAATGCCTTGCACGCAAAATAAATATCCCGATGCAGCTTAACATATTCCGTAATTGGTATCATTTTATCAATTACATCTTGTGCAGAATGAACATCCTCATCCATCAATATGTAATTCGCTATGCCACTGTCCTCAATAACCTGACCACATACCATAGCATTTCGTTTATCTTCTGACAAATTACTTCCTGCATATACATCTATTACCTGCTCTTCCGTAAGTAACATCTTACCGGACAAATCTCCACTGTTTTTATTTAACAGTTCAAACTTCCATCCTAAAGTAATCGCACCTTTTTCAGTCCGTTTGTACTTATTTTTGTATATGAGCATTCTTTCCTCAAATCTGTCACGAATTGCAGTCGTCGACTGTTCAATAATACCTTCCCAATCTGTTCCAAACAACTGCTCTGCTCGTTCTGCACTCATTTTATTCTCAATAAAATCTGCATTTTCTTTCTTGTAAGATATTTTTATCTCTGTCTTGTCATGTTCAGACTTCGCCAATATGTATATATCTGTCTTTGGCTCTCCTTTATGACAAGTGGGTTTTCCAGAAAAGATTACTTTATACTTCTTATCCTGAAAAACAAACTCCGTTCCCTCCGTCATAAAAGCTAATATTCTTCTTTCTGCATCTCCAAAATCTCCCATAGCAAGCCTCCTAATACTGTTTTCTGCATATATCTTCTTTATCTATATTTTCAAATGAATTAATCCGTGGTTCTCCAATGTCTGTTGCTGTATGCTTGATATAATCAAACAATTCCGGATAATTTTCCAAATAATAATACATTTGCGGACATACAAATCTTGTATTAAACTTCCGAAGTGTACCCAAATCAATTTCCTTTGTCATCTGAAATGATAATACAGGCATTGCATAGGTGTGTCTAGAGATAAAATCATCTATTCTTTCACACACTTCCATATCATCCTTGTATTGTTCCTTCCATGTATTAATATCAATTCTACGACCTAAATGTATCCTGCCTACTATCATTTTCATAGGACTACTCACATACATATATGCCATTATCTCCTCATCCGGAAAGGTTCTTCTATATTCAAAAATTTTACTGCCATCTTTAATCCTGTTATACCATTCAGGCTTAAAGCTCAATAACATTGTCCGCATATGTTCTCCCATTTGCTATGTTCAGCTTCAAACAAGTCAGATATTCTCATCCACTACCAGTTTCAGTTAAATTATAACATACTGACCTGTCCAAAAATCTATACTTACAGCAACTTCTTATGTCAAAATCTGGTTTTGCAATCAATGAAAAATGTGTACAAAAATCCAAGATAATTTTAACACAACTACTCAGGTTTCTCCATTATGAATTTTTAACATTTCTGTGAACTTCGCTTTTATCGTTCTCTCCCCACATCCTTGACCTTCTCCCCAATCCACTCCATAAACTTCTCGAGCAGATTAATCCCGCCAATCACAAACTGTTTCATAAACTCATACGCCTTTTCCAGATTTTCCTTGAGGCTACGGTTTTCCTCCCGCAATATCTGATTCTGATACCTCAGCTCTATCACCTGCTCCTTCAGATAGTCATCTCCATCGACCGCACCAAGCAGTTCCTTCTTAAGCCTTTCCACCTCTTCTAGTTCAAATTCAGCCCGTTCAGTCTGTAATTTTGCAGTATCCTATATCATCATCCACTTGTCAGCCTCTTTTTGCGCCACCTCAATTTCCTTCTGTTTATCTGTGAGCTTATCTATATTCTCATAATATTCCAGCCGTAATTGTGAGTTCTTCAAGCGCAAATCCGTTGTTTCCGACTGTAATTTCTGGTTCTCGGATATGGTATCATCCAGCTTCTTTTGAGCCTCAGACTGTTCTTTTCTAAAACTGTCTTGCTTACTTTCAATTTCCTTCTCCAAAGAATCAATCCGTTCCTCTTTTAATTCCAGAACAACCTGTGCACCCTCTATCTCCTCCTCAAGTGCAGCCACTTCTTTTGCCCGCTCCTGCTTCTTATAATCCAGTACGGATAAATGCTTATTGTGTGTGTCTTTCTTTTTCCAATCAATTCCGTACCAGCTCATAATAAGAGCAATATCATCTTTCTCTGCCTCCGCCCACTGCTTCCATTCGGTGTCCCCTTTTCCTTCACTTACAAATCCTCTGGTAGCAAGTGCCGCCTTAAGACTTGTCTTTGTCTCCAATCCTCTCTTGCAACCGGATACCCAAGGGATAAAATTAAGATGCAAATGTGGTGTTTCCTCATCCAGATGAATATAAGCACCAATCACATAAAGCTGTGGATTGCGAAGTTGGAACTTTTTCACATAATCCTTCAGCACCCATGTTGCAACCTCTGCAGAAGAACTACCTACTCCGGTATCATCCCTATTGCCTATCTGAACAATAACCTCATAAAATAATTTTTCCTGCTTGCTTCGGGAAATCTTATCATAATAACTTTTAATCTGCCTGTCCTTGCGTTTCTGTTTTGCATTGTATTCCTTAAGCGCCTTATCAAACAGTTTATGATATGCCTGTTTAATATCCTCATGGATAAGTGTGATATTATTTGGAGTGCGGCTGGCGTCTACATTGTCAGCTATAAATCTTCTCGTATTGTGTCCAATAGAACCTTCCCCATTCATAAAACTAATCGTTCTTTCCATTGTCAAAATCCTCCTCTTTTTGTATGTATACAGACACATCCTTCTTATCCGTAATGAGTGCCGGATACGGCACGAAACAGCAGTTTTCCCTGGGAAGGTTTTGTTACTTTTGTCAAAAGTAACGCAAAAGCACTTTTGACAGCTTCGCCATCAAAAATGCAGACCCGCAAGCGGGTTTTGCGCTCCTCGCCGGAGTGGCTGTACGGCTCTGCGAGCCAGATAAAGCTCCCCTGTGGGAGCTTATGAGCCGCAGATATGCGGCATATCCTTTACCATACACAGCCCCTTTAATACCCGTGCCGGTTCCTAATGAAAACAGTTCACCACATCATGCAGCACTACCTCCTCTGCTATCATTCTTGCCTGTGTTCGTAACCGATACATTTCCACAAAAGAATTTGCCTGTTTCGGCTTATGTTCGCTCAGCCATTCCTTTTCAATATCCTCCCGCAACTCATAGGCAACATCATTTACTTCTGCTGCCTTATCATGTAATTCGCCAAACCGCACCAGACTTCTATATCGCTGTGGATACTCCGTCCGTATGTAATCAATCCACATGTGCCCGTATTTCCCAACATCTATGTTTTTCTTCTCGCCACCTAATGTAATCAACGGATAAAAAATGCCGTCCTTTTCTATGTATTTCACGCCTAATTTTTCAAATAATGTTTCTTCGCTCATAGCCGCCACTTCCCTTCTAAAATATTTTTCTATTCTTCATTCGGTACGGTAAGTTCCTTCATACCTGCTAATGTTCTCGGTTGCTCCTTGAATCCTTCCAGTATTTCCAGCATGGAGCGGATGGGAGTTAGCAACTCCCCATCCATATCCGATGCCTTTTCAATTCTTTCAAGCTCACGCTCTATCTGTTGCAGATTCTTCCGAAATTGCACCAGCATCAACGGATTGCCCGTTGCAACCACCTTCTGATGAAGAACACTCTGGATAATATAATCCTGCTTGGTGCGAAATCCGCTGAGTTTCACCCGGTTATTTAGTTCTTCATTCTCCTCCGGTGACATGCGAAATGCGATTGTCACATTACGCCATCTGTTTTTATCATCTCTATTCTTTTCTGACATTGACCAACGCCTCCCTTTCTGTTTCCAGTTGTGCTGCCATATCCGTCTGCACCGTTGGAAATAAATGTGCATAATGATAAGTGATATCTACCGCCTCATGTCCGACTCTTTCCCCTATTGCCAATGCTGAAAATCCTAAATTGATTAACAGGGAAATATGCGAATGTCGTAATCCATGGATTCGGATTCTTTTCACTCCTGCAAGCTTTGCTCCCCTATCCATTTCGTGATGCAGATAGCTTTTTGAAATGGTAAAAATTCTGTCATCCATCTTGATTCCGTATATGCTTTTTATAAAATCCTCCATCTCTATAGTAAGGAAATCCGGCATGACAATGGTTCTGTTACTCTTTGGTGTTTTCGGATCTGTAATTACATCTTTACCTTCCAGCCTCTGATATGACTTGTTTACCCGAAGCGTTTTCTTTTCAAAATTGAAATCTGCCGGTGTCAGAGCAAGCAGTTCACCTTCACGAAGGCCTGTCCAATAAAGCATTTCAAATGCATAATAGGAAATAGGCTTATCTGCCACGCACTCTAAAAATGCCTGAAATTCATCCTGCGTCCAAAACTCCATTTCCTTATTTTCTTCTTTACCCATGGTTCCGGCTTTTCGTGCCACATTATCTTTCAGACCATACATATTTACTGCATGATTCAATATGGCACTGAGCTGATTATGAATGGTTTTCAGATAGGTAGGGGAGAATAACTCCCCATTATCCTTTTTCAGCTTCATAATCTCATTTTGCCACTGGATGACGTCCGAGGTTCGAATATCATCCAGTTTTCGTTTCCCGAAATAAGGCAGAATCTTTGTCTCAATAATGTGCTTCTTTGTCAGAAAAGTATTGCGTTTTATCCTTGGCTCTAAATCTGTCAGATAAATATCCACAAAACTTTTGAAGCTCATACTGATACTCTGATCCTCTTTCAGTTTGAAATTGCGTTCCCATTCAAGGGCTTCGCTCTTCTTGGCAAATCCCCTCTTGGTTTTCTGCTTCCTAGCTCCAGTCAAATCCTTATAATAGGTTCTCACCTCCCACATTCCGGTCTTATGATTCTTGATAACTGCCATCTATCCCACCTCCTTATCCGTAGATAGCCCGTAGATTCGTTTCATAAAATACTGTGTACTGACACGTCCTTTTATTGTCACGAATCCATCAGCCTCAAGTTCTGCATTCAACCTTCGTATCAGTTTATAGGAATACGATAGTGAAACTCCCAACATTTCCATGACATCCTGCGCTGTCAAAAATCTCTTGTTCTCCATAAGCTAATTCCTCCTCTCTTTCGTTTTTATTATTCAGTTCATTTCTGAACTGTTGTGATGTGCATTATATTAGCAGTTCACTTTTGTACTGTCAATACTTTTTGCAAAAAACATTTCACTTTTGCACTGTTGATGATATAATGTATGCAGATGCATGTTTTGTACCTCGTGTCGTCGTGCATGCTACAACCCTCATTAACCTTATAAGGAGCAGTAAAAATGGGCGAGAAATTCACCAGCCGAGTAGGCTATTTGATTCGAAATTTCAGAATTGCATCTGACATGACGCAAAAGGAATTAGCAGAGAAATGCGGATTAAATGAATCTACTATTAGAAACTATGAACTCGGAAACAGATATCCGGATGAAGCGACTTTATTAAGTATTGCAAACAATCTAGGTGTCAGTTTTTATGCATTATCTGATCCTGATGTTGCCAATATATTCAGTGCACTTCATGTACTATTTGACATTGAATGGGCATACGGACTACGACCTACTATGAAAGATGGAGAAATATGCTTCAAATTTGAAGAGCTGCTTCCAAGTGCTGGTCCCCGTCCACAGGAAGACCTTAATAACTTCCGAAAGATGGTTGAGTATTGGGCACGTTTACGAGACAAGCTAGAGGATGAAGAAATATCAGAAACGGAATATTATCTCAAAGAGGTAAAGTACCCAATGAACCCAACAGACCCCAATAAAGAGTATACTGTTTCGTTGAATCTTGATGATGACGACCAGCTACTTGTTCAAAATATGGATGAATATGACGATGTAGAAGAAACTGCTGAATTGTTAAAAGACTTGTTTCCGGATTTCTCTTATGTGAAGAGGAAAAGGAGACCGAAGAAAGAGTAGTTCAATCATAATCATAGGAAAGGATTTATTATTATGAGAAGATTTATATATTTAGATACTGATACACTTAATTCATATATTGCACAAATATATGATGGCTTAGTGCAAACACAAGAAACAGAGACTCAATCTAGTCAAGCAACTGATAAGCAATCTGAATATACATCTGACTTAGGAGCAGATGCAGATTTAAAAGTATTTGGAAAAGGCATTGAAGGCAAAATGGATTTTACATATCGCCATTTAAAAGAGACCTCTAACACTGAACTTATTAGCGATGTACAGACTAAGCTTTTACATGACAACGCATTCGATCAACTCATGAATTATTTAAACAAAAACGAACATTTATCAAATCACAATATTGGTGACTTCATAGAAATCAATGACGAATTTTATATTATGGATTTAGACTATTATAAAAAGATTTTTAACGACAAAAAATTTTTGGATTTTATGAAGAAAAACGACCGCGACAAAATACAAGCCTTGCTTAAAATACAACAAGATATTGAATTAGAGCAGGAAGGCGCTAATTCTAATGAAATCAAGAAAATTTATACTAATCTTGCCAAAAGCAAATGTGCAGAATCTGATAAAGGCTATGATGATATAAAGGACATAATTGAAATGCTTTGCACACTTGTTCCATATCGAAGAACCTTATGTATTGCAGACAATATGGTTGTACTAAATGACAAATATATGCGCGATAGCATTGATATGACATCTTTTAAATTCGGCGGTAAAATCAAAGTTCTTGGATATATCACTAACAAAATAACAACAGATACTAATGACAGTACAAATATTTCTCCATTAGCTCAAGTTGGCATCGGGTTGAACCAAATCATGCTTTCATTCTTTGGTCAACAATCATCCTTAAATATTGTACATCCTATTGCAATATACTACGAATAAAAAGGAGATATTCATATGAGATTTTGTGACTTATTTATCAGCTATAAAATTGGATTAAAAAGTATTAAAAGCACTATTCCTTTTACAAAACTTCCCCTTTACCGAAAGATTTTTGTAATCATCCTTTTTGCAAGTGCTATTATTAGTGGTATCTTATTAATTTTTAAGCAAACTTGGGCTTCATATATCCCGATAGCATTAGGTATTATATCACTTATAATTTTCTTTATAATTGATTCCATGAAAAGGAATCTTAAAGTAATGCTTCAGCAACACTATGCCCCTTATTCCGAAAAACGAATGAATATGACCATTAATGTATTAAAAGACTACGGAATAGAAATTCAAAATTTTGACTCACTTGATATGTTAATTGAGGAAGCAAAACAGGCACAAATCCAATGTGACTACATAGCCCCATTAAAGAAACCATTTAAGACATTAGGTGCAATAATTATTCCTATTGTTGCATTTGTAGCACAAAAGATTGGAAATGCTGCTTCACAAGACGAAATGATTACCATGGCATTACAAGTTATAGTTCTTGTGTTATTAACTTTTTCACTAATTTTCTCATTAACACCAATTATTAAAGATATTCTTTATAGAGATTATAATAAATACGATGATTTTATTTATGATTTGAGACAAATAAAACTTTTCTATGAAAAAAAAAATGCTACATATTCAAATCCGATATGAGCACATACTAATTTCCAAAATTATTGTCATTTGATTGTCACTCAACCAAAAACGAGCCAAGAAACGCCGTAATTTCAGCATTTCTTGGCTCATGTACATTATTCAAACTCAATCGTAGCCGGCGGTTTCCCCGTACAATCATACAGTACGCGGTTTACACCTTTTACCTCATTGACAATTCGGCTTGTGACTTTTCCAAGTACTTCCCACGGAAGTTCTGCGGATTCTGCGGTCATGAAGTCGGATGTGAGGACGGCACGAAGTGCGATGGCATAGTCATAGGTTCTGACATCGCCCATGCAGCCTACGGAACGCATATTGGTCAGGGCTGCGAAGTACTGACCGAGTGTGCGGTCGATACCTGCTTTTGCGATCTCCTCGCGGTAGATAGCGTCTGCATCCTGTACGATGCGTACCTTCTCTGCGGTTACCTCACCGATGATACGAACGCCAAGTCCCGGACCCGGGAACGGCTGACGGTATACCAGATTTTCCGGAATACCAAGCTCCAGACCGGCGCGGCGGACCTCATCTTTAAACAGCATACGCAACGGCTCGATGATCTCCTTGAAATCTACGTGTTCCGGAAGTCCGCCTACGTTGTGGTGGGACTTGATAACAGCGGATTTTCCAAGACCGGACTCAATCACATCCGGGTAAATCGTACCCTGTACGAAGTAATCTACTTTGCCAATCTTCTTTGCTTCTTCCTCAAATACGCGGATGAACTCTTCGCCGATGATCTTACGCTTGCGCTCCGGATCGGTTACACCTGCCAGCTTGTCGTAGAAACGCTGCTGTGCATTGACACGGATGAAGTTCAGCTTGTACGGACCGTTCGGACCAAATACTGCCTCTACCTCGTCACCCTCGTTTTTACGAAGCAGACCGTGATCGACGAATACGCAGGTCAGCTGGTCGCCGATCGCTTTCGCCATCAGGACGCCTGCTACGGAAGAGTCTACACCGCCGGACAGAGCCAGAAGGGCACGACCATTTCCTACTTTTTTACGGATTTCTTCGATGGATTTCTCTACGAACGCATCCATCTTCCAGTCACCTGCACAATGGCAGACACTGTATACGAAGTTATGCAGCATCTTGGAGCCTTCCTGTGTATGAAGTACCTCCGGATGTGCCTGGATGCCGTACCAGCCTTTTTCTTCATTTTCCATACCTGCAATCGGGCAGACCGGAGTATGGGCTGTCACACGGAAACCTTCCGGCATCTTGGAAATATAGTCGGTATGGCTCATCCAGCATATGGTCTTCGGGGATACACCCTCATACAGCTTAGATGTTGTGTCTACCTCTACCTCAGTCTTTCCGTATTCGCTGACCGGTGCTGTGGCAACCTCGCCGCCTAACAGATAGGACATCAGCTGTGCGCCATAGCAGATACCCAGTACCGGGATTCCCAGATCAAAGATTTCCTTTGAACATCTCGGAGATTCCTCCTTGTATACACTGTTCGGTCCGCCGGTGAAAATGATACCCTTCGGGTTCATCTCTTTGATTTTTTCCAGCGGCAGGGTGTAAGGATGAACCTCACAATATACGTTACACTCTCTTACTCTTCTGGCAATCAACTGATTGTACTGTCCGCCAAAGTCCAGTACAATGATCATCTCTTTCTCCACGAGTATTCCTCCTATAATTTTATGCTGCGATCCGTACTTCATCAACTTGTAGCTTCGAATCAACTTCCAGGATTTATGGTCACACGCTTGCACAACATGTGAACTGTAACAGTCATACTGCTGCCGCAGGTAATCACTCCGTTCCAGCCCCATCGCCGCCAATCGAAAAATAACCGGTCGCAATCTGTTCAGCAGCTATACCACGTTCTCTTCCTGTCAATTCCTGTAACTTTTATTATAAAATACCCGGCAATTAAAGACAAGCCATTTTTACGGTATTTTCAGGCACTTTTTCCAGAAAAATGCTTTTCGATTCAATTCAAGTCGAACATCCGTGAGACTTGGCGCGTGATTCTGGTCAGCGAAGCATCGGCAAAATCCGCTACCAGTATGATATCGTACGGAATTTTCAGTGCAGAAAATTCCTATCCGCAAGTAAAAATGCATATTCTATGCAGAATCACTGCGCATCCTCGCGGAGCGTTTATCTCAATCGGAGACCTAACTCCCACTGAGACAAATTTGTTATTACTCGCCACCTAAAGAGGTGGGGGCTTCTCAACTGAGAGCAAAGGATGAGAATTATTATACTATTTGCATTGTGCAGATATGCACACCCTGCGCTTTCATCTCGGTAATTGAATTGCCGAGGATTCCCGCTTATTGTCCTAAACATTTAAATATTTCTTCACATACTTCCCCGTATACGATCCCGGCGTCGCTGCCACCTCTTCCGGTGTTCCTTTCGCAATCACGGTTCCGCCGCCCTCGCCGCCTTCCGGTCCGATGTCGATCAGGTAGTCAGCAGTTTTGATGACATCCAGGTTATGCTCAATGACAACCACGGTATTTCCACCATCCGACAAACGTCTTAATATCTCAATCAGACGGTGTACATCGGCAAAATGAAGTCCCGTAGTCGGTTCGTCCAGAATATAGATCGTCTTGCCGGTTCCACGCTTGCTCAGCTCCGTCGCCAACTTGATTCGCTGTGCCTCACCGCCGGACAGCTCGGTGGACGGCTGTCCCAGGCGGATATAGGAAAGTCCTACATCGTAGAGTGTCGCAATCTTCCGGTGTATGGAGGGCACATTTTCGAAGAATTTCATCGCCTCCTCGACCGTCATATTGAGGACATCATAGATGCTTTTCCCTTTATATTTGACTTCCAGCGTTTCCCGGTTATAGCGCTTGCCGCCGCAGACCTCACACGGCACATAGATATCCGGCAGGAAATGCATCTCGATCTTGATGATGCCGTCGCCGGAGCACGCCTCACAGCGCCCGCCTTTTTTATTGAAGCTGAAACGTCCTTTATTGTAGCCTTTTGCCTTGGCATCCGTAGATGCCGCAAACAGATCCCGGATCAGATCAAATGCCCCCGTATAGGTTGCCGGATTGGAACGCGGCGTCCGCCCGATCGGAGACTGGTCGATCGCGATAATCTTATCGAGCTGCTCAACACCCTCAATGGATTTATGTTTTCCCGGAATCGTGTGTGCCCGGTTCAGCTTCTTTGCCAGCGCTTTATAAAGAATCTCATTGACAAGTGAGCTCTTTCCCGAACCGGAAACGCCGGTGACGCAGGTCATCACGCCCAGCGGGAATTTGACGTCGATATTTTTAAGATTATTTTCCGCTGCGCCTTTCACCGTCAGCCAGCCGGCCGGTTTTCTCCGCTCGGACGGCACCGGAATCTGAATGCGCCCGCTCAAATATGCGCCGGTGATCGATTTTTCATTTTTCATGATCTCTTCCGCTGTGCCGATCGCCACGACCTCGCCGCCGTGTTCGCCCGCGCCCGGACCGATGTCCACGATACAGTCTGCCGCGCGCATCGTATCCTCGTCATGCTCAACCACCAGAACTGAATTTCCCAGATCCCGCAGGTGTTTCAGGGTATCCAGAAGCTTGTCGTTGTCCCGCTGGTGAAGTCCGATACTCGGCTCGTCCAGAATATATGCCACACCGACCAGACCGGAGCCGATCTGGGTTGCCAGGCGGATTCGCTGCGCCTCGCCGCCGGACAGCGTGCCAGTCGCACGCGACAGGGAAAGATATTCCAGACCGACATTGATAAGGAAGCTGATCCTCGCCCGAATCTCTTTCAAAATCGGCGCACCGATCGCCTGCTGCATCGACGTCAACTCCAGCGCATCGATAAATTCGCGGAATTTGACGATCGACATATCGGTCGCCTCGAAAATATTTTTCCCACCAACCGTGACTGCCAGAGATTCCTTCTTTAATCGCTGCCCCTTGCAGGCTGGACACGGCGTGATCCGCATAAATGTCTCATATTCCGCCTTCATTGAATCAGAGAACGTCTCACGGTATTTGCGGTTCATGCTCTGAATCAGCCCCTCAAAGGCAATATCATAAATTCCCTCGCCACGCTGTCCACGGTAATACACCTTCACAACCTTGCCGCCGGTTCCGTAAATTAAAATATCATGGATCTCCTTCGGATAATCTTCAAACGGGGTATCCAGACTGAAATCGTATTCTTTTGCCAATGCATTTAAGATCGCGCCGGAAAAGCTCGTTTTGTCCGTGCAGGACTGCCATCCCATCGCCGTGATCGCACCCTGATTGATGCTCAGGCTCTTGTCTGGAATCATCAGATCCTCGTCAAACTCCATCTTATATCCCAGACCGAAGCAGTCCGGGCACGCACCAAATGGGTTGTTGAAAGAGAAGCTGCGCGGCTCGACCTCATCCACGCTGATACCGCAGTCCGGGCAGGAAAAATTCTGGCTGAACGTCAGGGTATCGTGCTTTTCTTCGCCGTTTTCATCCCGCACCGCCGTATCGGTCAGCATCAGACCATTGGAGAGACCCATGACCGTTTCAATCGAATCCGAAAGGCGTTTCTCAATCCCCGGCTTGACCACCAGGCGATCGACCACAATCTCAATATTGTGCTTGATATTTTTATCCAGCGTGATCTCCTCGGAAAGCTCGTATAAGCTGCCGTCCACCCGCACACGGACATAACCGCTCTTCTTTGCCTGCTCCAGCACTTTCTCGTGGCGTCCTTTCCGCCCGCGCACGACCGGGGCAAGAAGCTGGATCTTCGTGCGCTCCGGCAGCGCCATGATCTGGTCAACCATCTGATCGACCGTCTGACGGCGGATCTCACGACCGCACTTCGGGCAATGCGGAATACCGATCCGTGCGTACAAAAGACGCATATAATCATAGATCTCCGTCACTGTGCCGACCGTCGAACGCGGATTCCGGTTCGTCGATTTCTGGTCGATCGAGATCGCCGGGGACAAGCCCTCGATGCTCTCGACATCCGGCTTTTCCATCTGACCTAAGAACTGACGCGCATAGGACGACAGGGACTCCATATACCGCCGCTGCCCTTCGGCATAGATCGTGTCAAATGCCAGAGATGATTTACCCGAACCAGAAAGTCCGGTCAGGACGACCAGCTCATTTCTCGGAATATCAATGGAAATGTTTTTCAGATTGTGCTCATTGGCACCTCGTATCTTTATATATTGCTTCGCCATATCTGTACCTCAATTATCATTGACTCTGCTCTGTTTTATCATGTCGCTGCTGACTTATTTTATAGTCATTATAGTCACAGTCTTCCCTGTAATTATGCTTAGTATAACACATTCCAAAGGTCTTTGCAAACATTTGTTCTGTTTGATAAAATTGAATCAGCTAAACATAGATATTCCTTGGGAATAGAAGTCAAACTTTTCATCAATTCTAATACAAAAAGGGCACCTCCACCCGACTCCAAACCTAACATGGAGACCAGACAAAAATACCCTTTCGCCCTATTTCATTTTTTCACGCATTCATTTTATTTCACGATTTTTCGTTCCCCGAAGATACACCAGCCAGTACCCGCCTCCAATCACCAGCATCCCGCCGATCATATTTCCGATCGTAGCCGGAATCAGATTATTGAAAATAAAGGTTCCGATCGTCAGCCCTTCCGCTGCCAGACCGTACTCGCCCATGATCATCAGCCCCGCCGGGATGTAAAACATATTGGCGATGCAATGCTCGAAGCCGCAGAGAATGAAAATCGCCACTGGCGGATAAAGCGCCAGAATTTTGCCAGATACCTGCTCGGAGCTCATCGCCGCCCAGACTGCAATACAAACCAGCACATTACAGAGGATCGCACGGCACAGCACCTCCGGCAGAGTCAGGGTCACCTTGGAAACGGCTGTATTCAGAAGAACCTGCGCCAGATCGCCGCCGTACAGGCTTGGAATATGCCCGTAGACAAATAAAACCGCCACAAAGATCGCGCCAATCAGATTTCCCAGATAGACAAACAGAAGATTTTTAAACAGCCCGCCCACGGAAATCCGTTTCTGCAGCGCCGAGATCGTCATCAGGCAGTTCCCAGTGAAAAGTTCCGCCCCGGTGCAGACCACCAGCGCCAATCCTGCCGGGAATACGAGTGCCGAAGCAATCCGCGATGCCGAGGCATTTGTCATTGCTGCCGAGGCAACCGAAGCCCCCGCGCCTGCCAGCGCGATGAACATTCCGGCGAAAAAGCCGAGTATCAGCATATGAGACACCGGAAGTTCCGCCTTTTTTCTGCCCGTCTCCACATAATTTTCTGCAATCTGTTTCGATGCAATCATAGATTTTCCTCCCATCAGCCTTTCTATATCCGAAATTCATTTTTCAAATTCTTCCTTTTATCTTCTGAATTTCCGAACCTGCCACATCGTTTTATAACCTTTCCTTCCATTTCAAACAGAAAAAGACGGTTTTCGTCCGATCTTTCTGTTCTATCCCTTTAAAATCTTTGACAAACAACCGTCTTTTCTATTATTTCTATATCATTTCTGATGTCGTCCTATCATCTCAAGCCGCCATCTGACATCACCTATCAAGGGCTTCCCTTATTATTTCATGTGACTACTTTTTGCAGCCCTCCCACAAATCCTATAAGTTCCCCTTCATTTTCCTACCGTTCCTCCCGGAAATAATTCTCGCCCAGATGCGCCGGGATATGTGCCCCTTTATTCTTACGCATCGACGCGATCACCAGCACCAATGCGGTGATAATGAACGGAAGGGCATCGAAAAATGCCGTCGGAATCGCATACGTGTTTTTCGGCACATAGTATTTCAGCACGCGCAGCGCCCCGAAAATAAAGGAACCGTAAATAACATTGATCGGCTTCCACGCCGCGAAGATAACGAGGGCAACGGAAATCCAGCCAAGACCGCCGACGCTGTCGCGCAGCCACACGCCGCCGTTGATGATCATCGAGCAATATGCGCCGCCGATACCGCAGATCGCACCGGATAGCAGGATATTAATGTATCTCCACTTTGTAACTTCGATACCTGCCGCATCTGCTGCGCCCGGATTTTCTCCGATCGCCTGCACATTTAAACCAACCTGTGTTTTATATAAGTAGAAACTCGCCACAATCGCGATGATGATTCCAAGATAAACGAACGGGTTATAGGAAAATAATAATTCTCCGACCACCGGCAGATCACTGAGTCCCGGGATGTGGATGTTACGCATCTGTGCCGTCACCGCATCCGGAAGTTTCAGGGTGCCGTTCTCTGATTTTTCCAGCATAAAGACGCCGATAAAATTGGCTAATCCGACGCCGAAAATCGTCAGGGTCAATCCCGTTACGTTCTGATTTGCCATAAATGTGACAGTCAAAACACCGTAAATCAATGCCGACAGCATTCCAGCCACCGCCGCAGCTAACAGCGCCGCAACAAAGTTATCCGTCTGATAGCCGACCATGAATCCGGCGCACGCGCCAATCGACATCATGCCCTCGACGCCCAGATTCAGGTGTCCGACCTTCTCACTCAAAATTTCGCCAACCGTGCCAAACAGGAAAGGCGTACCCGCCAATACAGCCGCCACCAGAAATTTAATTACGATCTCGCTGCTCATGCGCGTGTACCTCCTTTTCCGCGAAATACAAATTGATACCGTATAAACAGTTCACATCCCAGAATGAAGAACAGGATGATTCCCTGCAGCACATCCGCGCAGTCCGAGGACAATCCGAATGAAGACTGAACTACGCTGCTTCCTTTTTCCAGCACGCTGAACAAAAAGGTAACCAGCAGAATCACCGGCGGATTCAACTGTGCCAGCCATGCCACGATGATCGCCGTAAATCCGACACCTCCGGCAACTGCCGTCGTCAGCGTGACATCCGAACCGGTCGCCTGCACCATGCCGCCGATGCCGCAGACAGCGCCGGACAGAAACATCGTCCGCAGAACCACTTTTTTAACATTCATGCCGGCATAGCGGGCTGTCTCCTGGCTCTCTCCCACGACGCTGATCTCATATCCCTGCTTGGAACGATTTAAGTAAACCGCTATCACTACCACAAGAATCAGCGCAATCACCCAGCCGAACTGGATGCCGAACACCTTATCGAGCGCCGCATTCTTATTGAAACGGGCAATCTTCGCATATCCCTGGGAACCTGGGTCACGCCATGCGCCCTCTCTCAAAAATACGATGACATTCAGCGCGATATAGTTTAACATCAGCGTAAACAGCGTCTCGTTCGTATCATACCGGGTCTTAAACCACGCCGGAATGAGTCCCCACAGACCTCCGCCGATCGCGCCTGCCAGAAACATCACGATCACCAGCAGCCAGTGATTCCAGTTCGCATGGAACAGTGCAAAATACGAGGCAAAAATACCGCCCATAATGATCTGTCCCTCGGCTCCAATGTTCCAGAATTTCATTTTAAATGCCAGCGTCACGCCCAGCGACGCAATTAAAAGTGGAATCATGATTTTGACCGTCGCCTGTATCGCCATCTCGCTTCGCAGCGCTCCGGTTACAATCGTCTGATAAATGACAAATGGATTCTGCCCAATCAGCAGGATAAAGAATCCGCCTGCCACCAGAGCCAGCACGATCGCCTCCAGACGGAGGATCAATGTTTCTCTTTTTCCAAGTTCCGCCTTTTTTACAACGCGGATCCACGGTTCTTTCATGCCTGTTCCTCCTTCTTTTCGGATGCCATACTCTTATCCAGCCCCAGCTCGCCCGCCTCGGTACCGGTCATCATCAGTCCCAGCTGTTCTTTCGTGAGCTTCTTCGCATCCACGATACCCGTGATCTTTCCATGGCAGAGTACCATGATCCGGTCTGAAAGCTCCAGAAGCACATCCAGATCCTCACCGATATAGACAACCGCCACGCCCTTTTTCTTCTGCTGATTCAGGAGGTCGTAAATCAGATAGGAAGAATTAATATCAAGCCCTCGCACCGGGTAAGCCGTGATCAGCACCTGCGGGCTCGACTCAATCTCACGTCCCAAAAGTACCTTCTGGACATTTCCCCCCGACATCATACGCACCGGCGTATCAACGCCCGGCGTCACGATTCCCAGTTCTCCGATCAGGCGTTCTGCCATCTCCCTCGCCGGTTTCCGGTCTACAAACAATCCTTTCCCTTCCGAATAGGACTTGAGCAGCATATTATCAACCATACCCATTGAAGCAACCAGTCCCATGCCGAGACGATCCTCCGGCACGAAACTCATGCTGATTCCGAGGCGGATGATCTCCGCCGGAGTCTTACCGATGATATTTTCCTTACGGTACAAAATAGCGCCCTTTTTCGCGTCCATCAACCCGGTCAGCGTCTCGCAGAGTTCTTTCTGGCCGCTTCCGGCAACACCGGCAACGCCCAGAATCTCGCCTGTTTTAATCTCAAAAGAAATATCATCCAGCGCCACGCCGCCGTCACTCTTATCGACGGTCAGATCGACAATCTTCAAAATAGTCTCTCTCTTCTCCATCTCCGGGCGCTCGATATTCAGGCTGATTGGTCGTCCAACCATAAGCTCCGTAAGTTTCTTCTCATCACATCCGGCAGTTTCCACCGTCTCGATGCTCTTTCCTTTTCGCAGAATCGTGACACGGTCACTGATAGAAAGGACCTCATTTAATTTATGGGTAATAATAATAATCGCACAGCCCTGTTCCCGCATCCGGCGCAGGATTTTAAACAGCCGCTCCGTCTCCTGCGGCGTCAGGACTGCCGTTGGCTCGTCCAGAATCAGGATCTGGGCGCCTCTATATAATACCTTCAGGATCTCGACCGTCTGCTTCTCGCTGACCGACATGTCGTAGACCTTTTTCTCCGGTTCAATTTCAAGTCCAAATGACTGTCCAAGCGCTTCAATTTTTTCCCGCAACGCCTTTCTTCCCAGCCGTTTTCCCTTGGTTCCCAGCACGATATTATCCATCGCACTGAACACATCCACCAGTTTGAAATGCTGATGAATCATACCTATTCCTAAATTTCTCGAATCTACCGGCGAATTTATGGAGACTTCTTTTCCTCCAACCAGAATCGAACCGGCATCTGGGTGGTAGATACCGGAAAGCATGTTCATGAGCGTTGTCTTACCGGAACCATTTTCTCCCAAAAGTGCCATAATCTCGCCGTACCGGACGGTCAGATCAATCTTATCGTTCGCCACGACGCTTCCGAATGCTTTCGTGATCTGCCTACACTCAATGGCATACTGTTCTGTCATATCGTCACCTCAAATGAATATTTAACCAATTTTTTAATCAATTTTCTAAAAAAGAAAAAAGAGGTGCCGCAAATGAAAGTGGATCCATTTGAAGCTGCCTCCTTTTATCTGTTATATACTCTTGGAATCTGCAACACCCGGAAGCGTTTCCGAACCTGTTTCAGCATCGCTTCCAGGTATATAATTCCGTGATTATTTCTCTACGATATTCTTGAAGTACCAGTGGATATTGCCTGTGATATCTGCATCAGACATATGCTCGCCCTCGGTGCCAACGGTGGTTCCGTCGTTGCACTCGATCACGCCGTCAAATACATCCCAGTCGCCAGACTCGATCTTCGCACGTGCCTCGTCGATCTTCTCCTGCGTACCATCTACGCACAGGTCAGATAACGAGGAAATGTCTACCAGACCTTCCTCCAGACCGCCGAAGTAGTTCTCGCCTGTCCATGTACCATCAATCAGATCCTGTACAGCTTTGGTATAGTAAGCGCCCCAGTTCCAAACGGTGGAGGTCAGAACTGCCTTCGGAGCATCCTTGCTCATATCAGAGTTGTAACCAACACCAAATACGCCAGCTTCCTCAGCTGCCAGCTGCGGGTTCGGTGTATCGCAGTGCTGTCCAATGACATCACAGCCCTCGTTGATCAGGGCTACGGCTGCCTGTTTCTCACCTTCCGGATCGTACCAGCTGTTGGTGGTCTTGATGTAAACGGTTGCATCCGGGTTTACAGAATATACACCCATTGCAAATGCGTCACATCCGCCGGTAACCTCGGCATTGTCCTTGCCCCAGGCGCCGACATAACCGATCTTATTGCTCTCTGTCTTTAAACCAGCCGCGATACCAGTGAGGTAACGGGACTGATAAATCCGTCCAAAATAATTGTTAAAGTTCACACCGTTGGATTTGTAGCCGGTTGCATGGGAGAAGATAACGTCCGGATATTCTTCTGCCAGTGCCTCGCATGCATCCATGTAGCCCCAGCTTGTCGCGAAGATAATCTGGCATCCTTCCTCGACACACTCGCGCATTGCTGTCTCGATGGCAGTCTGATCATCGTCCGCTACGTTGTTCTTGCGGATAATCTGATCATCCTCCAGACCAACGGCTTTCTGCATCGCTACGATACCCTGATCATGCGTATAGCTGTAACCGGAACCATCCGCCGGATTTCCAATATGAATCACTCCGACCTTCAGATCCTCTTTAGCAACTGCCGGCATCACGCCCTCTGCTGCCTCGCCTGCTTCTGTGTCTGCCGCGTCAGCTCCCTTTTCCTCCGCTGCCTTCGTATCTGCTGTATTAGAAGACGAAGAAGAACAGCCTGCACACAGGGACAGCGCCATGGCAGCGCTCAGTAACACGCTTACTACTTTTCTCATAACATTTCCTCCTAAGAATGCCTGCGAATGCGGTTCTTTCCCTTTCTCATCGTTTGTCAGAATTCCCTCGCAGAACCTGAAATCCGAAAATAAAACCGCATTCCCGAAAATTTGGATCGATACAGGAAATATTATTGCATATTTACAGACGCTTTTCAAGGAATTTGCCTGATTTTTACTGTGATATTTATTAATCTCTTTTCATAAGTTTTACTTATTTCTTTTTTTCTCCTGTAATCCCCCGATATGCAGGAAGGGAACACCGGAGGAATCAGCTGTCAGCATCTTTTTTCGACGCAGACAACACAAAAACAGGCACCAGACATTTCCTTTCAAAATGCCTGATACCTGCTCAGCTCACTGTAACTGATTTCTCTTATAACTTCGGCAAACACGTAACCGTCCACCTTATAATACACGGCTCTGTTTTAAGCCTCTGCCTCGCCATCTTCTTTCTTCTCTTCCAGAATCTTCATAAACTCCTCACCGGTGATCGTCTCCTTATCCAGAAGATAGTCTGCCAGCTCATGAAGCTTATCCTCATGCCCGGAAAGAATAGCTTTCGCTTTCTCATACGCGCTCTTTACCAGCGCAATCACTTCCTCATCGACTCTCGCCGCCGTCTCTGCCGAACAAGCCAGGGAAGTATCGCCGCCTAAGTAGGCGTTGTTGACCGTCTCGAGCGCTACCATGCCGAAATGGTCACTCATGCCGTAACGCGTCACCATCGCACGGGCGATCTTGGTTGCCTGTTCGATATCATTCGAAGCCCCTGTCGTGATAGAATGGAAGATCAGCTCCTCCGCCGCACGGCCGCCGGTCAGTGTCACGATCTTGTTGAACGCCTCTTCCCTGCTCATCAGGAAGCGCTGATCCGCCTCCACCTGCATCGTATATCCGAGTGCCCCGGAGGTTCGCGGCACAATCGTGATCTTGTGGACCGGAGCCGAGTGCGTCTGCAGCGCCGCTACCAGCGCATGACCGATCTCATGGTAGGAGACAATCTTCTTCTCATCCCCGGAAACACCGGCATCCTTCTTCTGATATCCGGCAATAACCGTCTCGACACTCTCTTCCAGATCCTGCTGGGACACGGTCTTTCGTCCCATCCGGACTGCCCGCAGCGCCGCCTCATTGACAATGTTTGCCAGCTCTGCGCCGCTCGCACCGTTGGTGGCACGGGCGATCTCATTGTAATCCACACTCTCATCCACTTTAACCTTTTTGCCATGGACTTTCAGAATTGCCTCACGGCCTTTCAGATCCGGCAGCTCTACCGGAATCCGGCGGTCAAAACGTCCCGGACGAAGCAGAGCCGGATCAAGGGATTCCGGACGGTTGGTCGCCGCCAGAATGACAACACCCTTCTTACCGTCAAAACCATCCATCTCAGTCAGAAGCTGGTTCAGCGTCTGCTCGCGCTCGTCATTGCCGCCCATGCCGGCGCCGTCACGCTTCTTACCAATCGTATCGATCTCGTCGATAAATACGATACACGGCGCTTTTTCATTGGCCTGTTTAAATAAATCACGCACCTTCGCCGCACCCATGCCGACAAACATCTCAACAAATTCCGAACCGGAGATCGAGAAGAACGGAACGTGTGCTTCCCCGGCAACAGCCTTCGCCAGCATCGTTTTACCGGTTCCTGGAGGTCCGACTAACAGGGCGCCCTTCGGCAGCACCGCACCGATCTCCGAGTATTTTTCCGGCTTATGCAGGAAATCGACAATCTCTTTTAATGCATCCTTCGCCTCTTCCTCGCCAGCCACATCTGCAAATGTGATACCCGTCTCGGATTCTGCATAAATCTTCGCATTCGACTTGCCAAACGTCATTGCGTTGCCAGGTCCGCCACCCATCCGTTTCATCAACGAACGTCCCATGAGCTGTCCGATTCCCACAAAGAGAATCAGCGGTAGGATCCAGGTCAGCAGGAAATTCAGCAGCGGTGACGCCTGTGTGTTGATCTCCGCACTGTATTTCACGTCCTTACCATCCAGCAGGTCATACAGGTTGACACCCGGAATCTCGCCGGTTTTGTAGGTGACATTCCACGCTGTGTTTTTATTGTCATTTTTCAGCGTATAAACGATCTCATTGTTCGTCGTCACATACACTTCATCGACATTATCTTCCTTCAACTGATCGCTGAACTGGTCAAACCGCACCTGCTGCGTCCGATCCATCATAGATGGAAAGAGGAAAATATTTAACAGCATGACAATCAGCATAACCAATCCATAATAATATAAAAATGATTTTCTGGGCGGCTGCTTTCCACCGCCGTTCGTGTTCTCTACCATAGATTGTTCTCCTTATTGTGAGTCTGTGACAGATGGTTTCTGTGTTTCTGTCACATCGTTTCGTGATACATTAACATATACAGCATTCTTTGTTATTTGTCAATCCATAATAGTAAATATTTATTTACTTTTTATATTTGTTGACCTTTTTATCTGGATGTGCTAGAGTACAAGTAAATTGATGTTTCCTTGTTTGCAATTTATGTTTGTGAAATGGACCGCATTTTATTACTTTGATATTTAAATTTGGAGGTTTTCCTATGAATCCAGGCAAAAAAAATTCAAATCTTTTAAAAAACACCGGTATCCACTTCCTGGAGTTTGCACTCGGCTTTCTCTCCCTGGCGAAATGCCACTACCAGCCAAGCCATGATATGAAAGTCAACTCGCTTCCATTTTTCGCCCTGATCGCGCTCGACAGCTGGGCAGATCAGGACTATACCATGTCTGAGCTGGCGGACAAGCTGAGTATCACAAAGCAGCAGCTCTCCCATATGATCAAGGTTCTTGAGGAACGCGGTCTGGTCGAGCGGATCCATGATACAGCCAACCGCCGCCGCGTCTACATCCGCATCTGCGATTCCGGCCGTGAGATGATGAACCAGATGAAGCAGGAAATGCTGTCTTCCACCCTGTTTGGGCTGCGCGCTTACACCCCGGAAGAACTGGCATCGATGGACGAGTGCCTGTGCCGCCTGATGGAATTAATGAAGAAATTCAACTGTGAAACCGATGAACCTGCGAAGAATGTATCCGTATGATAAAGACACTGGAGACACTTTTTTCTCCGCTTTCTTTTAAATCCTGTATAATTGACTTTTGTAACGTCCAGCAGCATTCCGGATTGATTTCTCTGCCATTTCATCCTTTCATCCGTTCCGGTGTGTTCCACGCCTCGGCAGAGTTTTCTTTCTGTGCCAATGGACGTTTCTCAATGATACAGAAAGAAGGTTCCTACATATTATGCCACAAATGATAGAAAATCATATTTTTCCACACGCTACTCATAGCAAGCACACTCTCCCCCTCTCATCCAGGCAAACTTCTGCTGGCATTCCACGCCTTTCCGGTCAAACGCGTGCTGCCGCACCTGCAAGAGCCCAAAAGGCCGCGGACGAATTTGCCCGCTACCTGCTCACGCGCAACCTTGCCGATGAGACACTCCGCGCTTACACTTATGCGGTACGGCAGTATTTTACCCATTACCGTGACATTACCTATCCCAATTTAAAGCTATACAAAATCTTTCTGCTCGAGCACTACAAGCCGCAGACCATCAACCAGCGGATCCGGGCTTTGAATGCCTACCTGGATTTTAAAAAGCTCTATCCCGGGCATCTTCCCATGGTAAAAATCCAGCAGAAAACCTATCTGGATCACATGATCAGCGAAGCGGATTATGAATACCTGAAACGCTGCCTGCTTCGGGATGAACGGTACACTTACTATTTTCTCATCCGTTTCATGGCGGCAACCGGCGTCCGGGTCAGCGAGGTGATTCAGTTTCAGGCAGAAGATATTTTCTCCGGCTATAAGGACATCTATTCCAAAGGAAATAAAGTCCGGCGCATCTACATCCCACAGTCACTCCGAACCGATACCCTCAAATGGCTTTCCTTTCTCCACAAATCCCACGGTCCCATCTTCCTCAACCGCTTCGGTTCCCCCATCTCTCCAGGCGGCATCCGCAGCCAGCTCAAAACCATCGCCCTCTCCTACCACATGACACCGGAAATGGTACATCCGCATGCATTCCGCCACCGGTTTGCCAAGAGTTTTATCGAAAAATGCGGCGATATTTCCCTGCTGGCGGATCTGTTAGGACACGACAGCATCGAAACAACCCGGGGGTACCTGATGAAATCGAGTTAGGAACAGCAGACGGTGATTGACCGGGTGGTGACGTGGTAGGCACAGGCGTGTGAAAACCATAAAAGGGGAAAGAACTGCCATTTTCCGCAATTCTTTCCCCTTTATTATAGATTTATTTTTTCTCTGCCTCCACAATCACGAGCTCATATGGCAGTGCTTCCTCAGCGCTATCGGTTCTAATGTTTTCACCCGACCGTTCTACCGCATTCTCTTTTTTCTTCTGCTTCCCACTGTCCAGCTTTGTCTCAACATTCTGTTCCGCCTTCTTTTCAGAATCTTCCTCCTTTTCTGCTGTTCTACTAATAAGACGATGGAAGATTTCATTTGGTTTTACATATTTACAATTTTTTTAACAACTTTTCTTTCCAAATAAACATTTTTCAAAACGGAAGTTAGAAGAACCAGATGAATAATAGAAAACGCATAAAGATATTACAGGCATAAAAAAAGCCCGGCAGAAAGAAAATGTTCTATGACATTCTCTCCCTACCGGACTTTTCCTAATATTAAATTTCCTTACAGCACCTTACTCAAAAATGCCTTCAATCTTTCGCTCTTTGGATGCTCAAAGAACTCCTTCGGTTCGTTTTCTTCGATGAAGTTACCGCCCTCCATGAACATGACGCGGGTTGCCACCTCGCGGGCGAAGCCCATCTCATGGGTAACCACGACCATCGTCATGTGTTCCTCGGCAAGCTGGCGCATTACGTTTAATACCTCGCCTACCATCTCCGGGTCAAGCGCAGAGGTTGGCTCGTCAAAGAGCATCACATCCGGATGCATTGCCAGGGCGCGGACGATCGCCACACGCTGTTTCTGACCGCCAGAGAGCTGTCCCGGATAGGCGGATGCCTTTTCCTTTAATCCGACACGCTCCAGAAGTTTCAATGCCTCCGTCTCCGCCTCGTCCTTCGGGCGTCCGAGCAGTTTCATCGGTGCCAGCGTCATATTATCAAGAATCGTCATATGCGGGAACAGGTTGAACTGCTGAAATACCATTCCCATTTTCTGACGGAGTTTGTCAATGTTTGTCTTCGGATCCGTGATATCCGTTCCCTCAAAATAGATGTGTCCACCGGTCGGAGTTTCCAGCAGGTTCATGCAGCGCAGAAATGTGGATTTACCTGAACCGGATGGTCCGATCACGCAGACAACATCCCCCTTGCGTATCTGGGTGGAAATATTGGTCAGGACCTTTAAATCACCGAACGCCTTGGAAAGGTCATTGATGTCAATTATCACTTCTCCGTTTTGTACGTTATCGTTCATTCTTTCTCAGGCTCCTTTCCAGATTCTGTGCAAAGTGGTTGAAGATCATCGTCAGCGCCAGATAAACAGCAGCCACGATCAGAAGCGGTGTCCACGCGTCATACGTTCTGGAACGGATGATATCGCCGCCCTTCGTCAGATCCTGCACTGCCACGTAACCGGCTACCGAAGTCTCTTTCAGAAGAACAACAAACTCATTACAGAGCGCCGGAAGTACGTTTTTAAACGCCTGCGGCATAATGATATAACGCATCGTCTGGACATAGTTAAAACCAAGGCTTCGACCTGCCTCCATCTGTCCCTCGTCGATCGACATGATACCGGAACGGAAGATCTCCGCTACATATGCCGCCGAGTTAAGACCAAACGCGATCACACCGACAAAGACGCCGGCAAATACACGCGATACAAAAATACAGTAGTAGAAAATCATCAACTGGATGACAACCGGCGTTCCCCGGATGACCGTCAGATATACCTGGCAGACACCATTTAAAAATTTCATTTTACCGGTTTTGTCGTGAGTCGCACGGACAATCGCAATCAGCAGACCAAGGGCAATGCCGATCAGGGTCGCAAATAACGTGATGATCAGGGTATTTTTTAGGCCCCCTGTCAAATACTGCCACCTGTCATCCTTGATCAGGTTTAAATATAAGGCCTGCTTGAGTTTCTCCAATCCGTTTTCCTCCTTGTAAGATGATATAGACCCGAAAAAGGGCTGCTGCCGAATTTCATCTTTTTCATTCTGCAGCAACCTTTTTCTTAATCAAACAGATGTAGCTTTTTCTGTCAAATTATTCAGCGGTAATGTATTTTGCAACGATCTCGTCCAGTTTTCCAGACTCTTTCAGGTTTGCGATGGATGCGTTGATAGCGTCCAGAAGCTCTGTATTGCCCTTCTTAACTGCGATTGCGTACTCTTCTTCTGCGTACGGTGTTTCCAGAAGCTTTAAGCCTTCATTCTCGTCTACAAATACCTGTGCCGGTTTGTTGTCAATGATAACTGCATCGATCTTGCCAGTAGACAGTGCCTGTACTGCATCTGCGCCCTTGGAAAATCTCTGTACGCTCTCCTCGCCGAAATCATCGGTGGAGTACAGGTCTCCGGTGGTACCCTGCTGAACGCCGATCTGCTTGCCCTTTAAATCATCCAGGGATGCGATGTCACTGTCCTCTGTTACGATAACAGACTGAACGCCGGTTGCGTAAGTGTCAGAAAAATCCACCTGAGTCTGACGGTCCTCGGTAACAGTCATACCTGCTGCTGCGAAATCAGCTTTGCCGGACTGAACCTCCGGGATGATAGAATCGAATGCTACGTCGGTGATTTCCAGAGATGCTCCCATATCCTCGCAGATAGCGTTTGCAATATCTACGTCGATACCTACGATATCATTTCCATCGTGGTACTCATACGGTGCGAACTCAGCGTTGGTGGACATAATCAGAGTCTTTCCTGCAAATGCGCTGTCGCCAGCTTCTGCTGCCTCGCTGCCCTCTGCTGCCTCTGCGGTTGTCTCCTCATTCTCCTCTGCGGCTGCGGTTGTCTCTGCCGGTTTGGAAGAGCATGCTGCTAACGATGCTGCCATAGCAGTTGCCATAGCGATTGCTGCTAATTTCTTTTTCATAATAAATTCCTCCTCATTTCTATTCGCTGCTTTTGTATTTTTATGCAGTAAATACGAATATTCTTACTTTTATTACTGTATCTAGGAATACATTATACCGCATTTTTATAAATAATCAAGCCTGAATTCCTGTTTTTTACAGGGTTTTGTATGATTATGCATTCTTTTCCAATTTGTACGGTTCCAGTAAGCGGTTCCATATGGGCAGATCTTGTTGTTAATTCTTGGCACGGGAGTTTAATAGTTGCATAATCAAAAAACGCAGAGACTTTTTATATTTGTCATTCCTACACGAAAGCAAATGGCAGCACTTCTTACTCCGTATGTACGGATCTTCTGGATGATGCGGTTGGTGAAATTTTGAAAGTAAATGAAAGCAGATAACAGCTCGAAGAATGTTTCCGGTTTCCGAACGGATTATCAATTCATAACGAACAGTAAAATGAGAGCAATTCCAAAAATGGACAAGGAAGAAAAAAATACTATAGTCTGCAACAGCAACAAAAATCGCTGCACCCCAGCAAATACAAGGGTTACAGCGATTTTATTTTCACTCAACTGCCAAAGACTGGTGTATCTGAACCTGGCTTTTCTATGGTCTTTCCGATGAATAACTGGGCTGGCTTTTCATTGAGATTTCTTATGCTTTTTTTCGTTGACATTTAATACTGTTCAATGTATCATATAATCAAGAAATGGGTTTGTTACCGTACAGCTATTGCTCAAGCGGGGTGCTCGTTTCTTTTTTATGTTCACCATGTCATACAGATATAAATTTCCGTCTGTAGCATGTCGTATCAACATTTCTATCCTGAATATATTAAATCATTCAAGAATACCTCGGTGCTCTTGTAGCCAAAAGCAGACGCACCCTTTCTTACTTCCTCGAACATTTTTCCGCATCGATCGCCAGCACAAACATCAATGCATCCAGTACATATTCCGGCTCATTTACCTGAATCACATACGTGTCCGTCATATGGAACAGCTCTTTGCTGACACTGGCAACCGAATATCCCCTTTGATCGAGGATATTATAATCCCATTCCATAATCGAACCGTCGATATGCCAGCCATTGTAATCAATATTGTAATGCGGCATCAGGAAAGAGAATTCTTTACTCAAGCATCCGATATAGGTGCCTTTTTTATATATCTCAAATTTTGGCAGAAATGTCAGTACACGCTGAACAACCATTCCAATTTCATTGCCGTCTGCATCATATATCACCAACTTATGGCCCCAGGACAACTGGCCTTTTACCACATATACTGTATTGCCAAACTCATCATAAATATCATAACTGTCAAACCACGAAAATAACCGCTGTTTAAATAAAAGCTTCATAAAATCACCTCAAATATCATAATCCGTTCTCTTTTGTCCTCGCCCGGAAACAAATCCGATGTGTCAATCTCATCATAAAACATTAGCTGTTCCTCCGTCATCAGACAACTGATATATTCCTCCGATGGATAATAAAAAAACAGCAGTATCTCTCTCGGATTTTCGTAATAGGACTCATATATCCTGGCAAGAACAGAGTGCAATATCTCTACCGAAAATGGATTGAAAAAATAACACCGGTCCACTTCTGGAGGAAGCTCATAGTTCTCCGCACTGCTTAAGATAAAGGAAGTACGGTTTCCGGACACTGCCGTCTCCTTATTTTCTGCTGCCCCCTGATAAATACGTTCATCGTATTCGATTCCGATTGTTTTACTCCTTGTCTGATAGGACAAGTAAAAACAGACTCTTCCCTTGCCGGTTCCATAGTCCAATAAGGTATTATTCTTCCGAATTAATCCGCTGTTCGCCAACCGTTCCAGAACCACGTATGCCGTCGGTTCGTATGGGTATCGGTATTGATCCGCATGCGAATCATCTCTGCCGCTTGTTCGGATTTTCAGAAATCTATCCCATTGGGTCTCATTTTGGTTCATGGTATATCTCCCGTATCATTTACTCGATTCTTATATCTACAGAATATAGGAAATTGGCGGCGCTTGTCAACTTGCAGCTTTGGAAAGAAAAAAATTGCAAATATGTAAATCTCCCATCGTCTTATTATGGGCAGATCTTGTTGTTAATTCTTGGCAAATCTAATATTTCGTACTATAACTATTCTGTACCGTTTTCTCTGTACTGGGCATCTGCTTCCGTAAAGAGAATGTGCCTTGTCACATTCTCTCGCCGGGCGCGGTCGCTTGCAGCATGATTCACAAGATACGGAACCATTCCTTAGGTTTTATTACGAAAGAAGGCTTTTTATGATTTCCCGTCTACTTACCTTAACTGCCTGGTCCATGACACCGCCCGCAGTCTGGTCTCCCTTTCATTTAGTATTTATGCTGATCGGCATCCCGCTCGCCGCCTTTGCCGCATGGAAATTGCGGACGCGCTCCGAAGCATTCCGTCTGCATCTGCTCTTTGCCTGCGGTATTTTTCTGGCATTTTCCGAGGTCTACAAACAGCTTTTTCTCTATTACATAGAAAACAACCGGCACTATGACTGGTGGTATTTTCCATTCCAGCTCTGCAGCCTGCCGATGTACCTCTGCCTGCTGCTGCCCTTTGTTCCGCATAAATATCAACGTATTTTTTGCACTTTTATGTATAATTACAACCTGCTCGGTGCCGTCATGGTGTTCGTCGATCCGTCCGGTCTGATGCACCCGTACTGGACGCTGACCCTGCATGGATTTATCTGGCATATCCTTCTGATCTTCATCGGGCTGCTCATCGCCTTTTCCCGCATGGTGCTGCCAACCGCCAAAGGATTCTGGCAGTCTACAGCTGTATTTGCAGTAGGATGTGTCATCGCAACCATCATCAATGTTACCTCGCATCCGTATGGAAACGCAGATATGTTTTATATCACGCCGTACTACGCGACCACGCAGATTGTGTACTCCCAGATCGCTGCTAAATTTGGAATTTTTGCCGGAAATGCAGTGTACGTGCTTTCGATCATCCTGGGTGCCTGGCTGCTGCATCTCGTATTTCAAGCCGAACGTCCGTGAGACTTGGCGCGTGATTCTGGTCAGCAAAGCTGACATATTCGTTGCTGCTCACTCATTCCGTGCACATCAACGGGATTTTACCGATGCTTCGCATTTCAAATCGGCAAAATCTGCTATCGATATGATATCATACGGAATTTTCAGTTCAGAAAATTCCTCTCTGCAATTAAAAGAGCGCCAGCCCCGCATTCACAGCCGGGCAGACGCTCTTTTCTATAACAGCTCAATTAATTCACTGTCACGGTAAAATCCACTGAAACGACTTTGTAACAATGGATTTTACCCTTTTATTTTTATTTACTGAATCTCGCTATGGAACTCCTGCAGGGACTTAACCTCCAGATGTCCGTTCTTCTTGATACTTCTCAGAGCCTGTACGGTAGCCTTTGCTGCTGCCATGTTGGTGAAGTACGGAATCTTCGCCTTTACAGCTGCCTTACGGATGTAGCTGTCATCGCCTCTGCCCTTCTTATCGTTCGGGGTATTGATGATGATTGCCACTTCTCCGTTGGTAATCTTATCTAAAATGTTCGGACGGCCTTCGTTGATCTTGCATACCTTCTCAGCCGGAAGTCCTGCTGCTACCATCACATCACAGGTTCTGCCTGTACCCATCAGGGTAAAGCCACACTCGTAGAAGCCTCTTGCAACCTCGATAAGCTCTATCTTATCCTTGTCATTGACACTCAGGAGGACAGTTCCGGAAGAAGGAAGACGTGTCTGGGTTGCTTCCTGTGCCTTGTAGATAGCCTCACCAACGCTGGTGGACATACCAAGAACCTCACCGGTGGAACGCATCTCCGGTCCAAGTACCGGGTCAACCTCCGGGAACATCTTGAACGGGAATACCGGCATCTTAACACCGTAGTGCGGAATCTTCTTCTCTTTCAGTGCCGGAACCGGTGACGGACGGCCTGTTAAGTAGGAAGTCATGATATCCGTTGCCAGTTTTACCATCTTGATGTTGCATACTTTAGATACCAGCGGCACGGTACGGGATGCTCTCGGGTTTGCCTCCAGCACGTATACTTCGCCGTCCTCGATTGCATACTGCATGTTCATCAGACCTACTACGTGCATCTCTTTTGCGATACGGCTTGTGTAATCGCGGATTGTCTCTACCTGATCCTTGGTCAGATTTCTGGACGGAAGGATACAAGCGGAGTCTCCGGAATGGATACCTGCCAGCTCGATATGCTCCATAACTGCCGGAACAAATACGTTCTCGCCATCGCTGATCGCATCTGCTTCACACTCGGTTGCATGATGCAGGAAACGGTCAATCAGGATCGGACGGTCCGGAGTTACGCCGACAGCTGCTCTCATATAGAAGGTCATCGCTTCATCGTCATGAACAACCTCCATGCCGCGGCCGCCAAGTACATAGGACGGACGAACCATAACCGGATAACCGATCTTATTAGCAATCTCCAATGCATCTTCTACAGTAACTGCCATGCCTGACTCCGGCATCGGAATCTGCAGTTTATCCATCATCGCACGGAACAGGTCACGATCCTCTGCCATGTCGATGGTTTCCGGAGTTGTACCCAGAATGTTGACACCATATTTCTTCAGGTCTGCTGCCAGGTTCAGCGGTGTCTGACCACCAAACTGTGCGATAACGCCCAGCGGTTTCTCCTTGTGATAGATGCTTAATACATCTTCCAGAGTCAGCGGCTCGAAATACAGTTTATCGGAGGTATCATAGTCTGTAGATACGGTCTCTGGGTTGCAGTTAACGATAATTGTCTCAAATCCAAGCTCTTTCAGGGCGATAGCTGCATGTACGCAGCAGTAGTCAAACTCAATACCCTGACCGATACGGTTCGGACCGCCGCCCAGAATCATGATCTTCTTGTTGTCGCTGCACGGACTCTGATCCTTGATATGGTAGCTGGAGAAGTAGTATGCGGAATCCGGTGTGCCACTTACGTGTACGCCCTCCCAGCCTTCTACGATACCTTCTTTGGTTCTTGCATCGCGGATCTCTTCCTCAGTAACGCCTAACAGCTCGCTTAAATATTTATCTGCAAAACCGTCCAGCTTCGCCTGGCGGAGAACCTCAACCGGCGGAACCTCGCCCTTATACTGCATCAGGCTTTCTTCCTCTTCTACCAGTTCTTTCATCTGCTGGATGAAGTAATGTTTAATCTTGGTTAATTCGAACAGCTCGTCTACGGTAGCGCCCTTACGAAGTGCCTCGTACATAATGAACTGACGTTCGCTGCTCGGAACATGCAGCATCGCAAGCAGTTCTTTTTTTGTCTTCTTATCGAAGTCTTTCGCATGACCAAGACCGTAACGGCCTCTCTCCAGGCTTCGGATCGCCTTCTGGAATGCCTCTTTGTAGGTCTTTCCGATACTCATAACCTCGCCGACTGCCTTCATCTGGGTTCCCAGCTTGTCCTCTGCGCCTTTGAACTTCTCAAATGCCCAGCGTGCAAACTTGATAACAATATAGTCGCCGGACGGAACATACTGATCCAGAGTGCCGCTCTTGCCGCATGGAATCTCATCCAGAGTCATACCGGTTGCCAGCATCGCTGATACCAGTGCAATCGGGAAACCAGTTGCCTTGGATGCCAGTGCGGACGAACGGGAGGTTCTCGGGTTGATCTCGATAACAATATCACGGTCTGTCTTCGGATCGTGTGCCCACTGTACGTTGGTACCGCCGATTACCTGGATTGCTTCTACGATCTTGTAGGATTTCTCCTGCAGACGTTTCTGCACTTCTTCCGAAATGGTTAACATCGGAGCAGAACAGAATGAATCTCCGGTGTGTACGCCCAGCGGATCAATATTTTCAATAAAGCAGACAGTGATCATGTTGTTCTTCGCATCGCGGACAACTTCCAGCTCAAGCTCTTCCCATCCAAGGATAGACTCCTCTACCAGAACCTGACCAACCATGCTGGCCTGCAGGCCTCTTGCACACACGGTCTTCAGTTCTTCTACGTTATATACAAGACCGCCGCCTTCGCCGCCCATGGTGTAAGCCGGACGAAGAACAACCGGATAACCCAGTTTATCTGCGATTGCCAGTGCATCCTCAACGCTGTAGGCAACTTCACTTCTAGCCATCTCGATGCCCAGGCTTTCCATTGTATGCTTAAACTCGATACGGTCCTCACCACGCTCGATAGCATCAACCTGAACGCCGATTACTTTAACATCATATTTATCCAGAACACCTGCTGCTGCCAATTCGGAGCAGAGGTTCAGTCCGGACTGTCCACCCAGGTTCGGGAGCAGCGCATCCGGGCGCTCTTTTTCAATGATCTGAGTCAGACGGTCTACGTTCAGCGGCTCAATATAAGTCACATCTGCTGTCTCCGGATCCGTCATAATCGTAGCCGGATTGGAATTGACCAGCACAATCTCATAGCCGAGTTTTCTCAGTGCCTTGCACGCCTGTGTTCCCGAATAATCGAACTCACACGCCTGTCCGATAATGATTGGACCGGAACCGATAATCAATACTTTGTGAATGTCATTTCTCCTCATGTTTTCTCCCTCTCATTGTCTGCTGTTTTTTGGCTTTAAAAAAGCGGCCTCCCGGATCAACTAAAAATCAAGCACCTCCGCGGTGCCTTCACGCGCGTCTGTCTGATCTTCCGTCATCCTGACAGCCTCCGCCAATCGCAGCTCTGCCAGACCCCAGTTAGCCATTATCAGCATTATAATAGAAAGCGCTTTATTTGTAAACAAAAAATTTTACAAAAATCGATCTTTTTCGCTTTTCAAATTTGATCTTCTATGATATTATAGGAAAGATATACTGGGGTGTTTATTTTGTCAAAAAGGCAGATTTAGACCCTCTTATTTTCGTTCCTGCGCGAGAATGTGCCAAGGCACATTCTTTTTTATTATCTTGTCCTACGAAAATCCTACGAAAAGGAAAGGGGTTATCCATTATGAAAAAAGTTGTTATCATCGACGGTCAGGGCGGACGCATGGGGCGCGCCCTCGTAGAAGAAATCCATAAACTCTGTCCCGGACAGCCGCTTCTCGCGCTCGGTGCCAACACCACTGCCACTGCCGCGATGATGAAAGCCGGAGCTGCCATGGGCGCCACCGGAGAAAACCCCGTTCTCGTCGCCTGCCGCGATGCCGACCTAATCATCGGACCAATCGGCATCGTCATTGCAGACTCCCTCTTAGGAGAAATCACCCCCGCCATGGCAGCCGCCATCGGACAAAGCCGCGCCCAGAAAATCCTGATTCCTGTCAGTGGAAGCTCCTATTGCCGCCATATTTTAGTAGGAACACAGAATTTACCAATGAATGAATATATCCATTTGGCGGCAGAGGAAGCAGCTGCCTACCTGAATCATATTTAAAAAATGCACGAAGCTGAACTCTCATCGTTCCGCTCCGTGCATTTTTCTCCCGGTCTCTTTATCCTTCAAAACCTGCATCTTCAACTCATCCACCCCGGAAAATTTCATCTCCGGCCGCATAAAATCTAAAAAATGAACCTCTATCTTTTTCCCATACAGGTTTTCATCCAGATCATAGATATATGTCTCCGCCCCCGCTGGTCGTTCTCCGGCAATCGTCGGTTTTTTTCCAATATTCGTGATACTTCCATAAGAAGCACCATCAATCACCGTCCGGGAGAGATATACCCCGAACGCCGGAAGATGTTTCTGGATTCCCGGCAGGATATTCGCCGTCGGAAAACCTAGGGTGGAACCTAAATGCTCCCCGTGTACCACCTGTCCGCTGATCCGGTACTCGTATCCCAACAGTTCATTCGCCTTGCGGATATTTCCCTTCGCCAGCTCTTCCCGGATATAGGTGCTGCTGATCTCGCGATCGCCGTCCATCGCCTTTTCAACGATCGATACCTCATATCCATATTTCGGTGCCAGTTTCCGAAGCAGTTCAGCATCGCCCTTCCGCTGGTAGCCAAAATGGCAGTCCGGACCGGACACGATCGCCTTTGCGCCCATCTTGCCGACCAGAATCTCGGCAACAAACTGTTCCGGGTCCATATGTGCGACTTCCTGGTTGAACGGATATTCCACCAGATACTCCACCCCCGCCTCGCGCAGGTTCTCCTCACGCTCCTCGTTGGTCGTGATCATCGTCTGCAGCTTTCCCCGGATCAATGTTCCCGGTGCCGTCTCAAAGGTAAACACCGCTGGTTTATATCCTTTTTCCCGATACCGCATCACTTCCCGCAGCAGCTTCTGATGTCCTCTGTGAAGGCCGTCAAACTTACCGATCGTGACCGCAGTCGGCTCTTTTATCTGAAATTCTCTGGTTCCGGCAAAATACTGCATCTTACTCTCCTCCCAGAAAGATCTTACGTGGTTTCCATTGTTTCTTCTCCGGCTGATAGGCATAGAGACCGATAAACTGGTTTGCGCTGTCATAGACGCGGATGATTCCAGAATCTGGAAGTACCATCTCTGAGTTTCCATCCGCAGAAACCTGGTGTTCAGCCAAACTGCTTCCGATCTGCACTAAGCAGCCGTCTCTCGGTCCCAGCCCCTTCGGGAATGGATTTCCATTCTGCAGAAGCTTATCCAGAACTTCGCTCTCCGACACATACGCCGGGCAGTCCTCAAACATTCCATCCACCGGCACGATCCTATCCTCGATCTGACCGGCTTTCGCCAGCGCTTCCACCTCGGACAGGCGCAGGCTGTCCCCGATCGCAAATCGATCGACGCGGGTGCGGATCAGTTTTTCCATACAGCCGCCGCATCCCAGCTTTTCACCGATGTCATGGCACAGGGTACGGATGTAGGTTCCCTTGGAACAGGTCACGGTCATCATCACACGCGGCAGTTCCACCGCATCTATCTGAAGATCATAGATTTCCACCGGACGCGCTGCCCGCTCTACCTCTTTTCCGGCTCTCGCCAGCTCGTAGAGCTTCTTTCCGTTGACCTTGAGCGCCGAATACATCGGCGGTACCTGCATATACGGACCAACAAAGCTCTCCGCCGCCCCGCGGACTGCCGGTTCTGTCAGCTGTTCCGTCGGTTTCTCCGAAAGAATCGTTCCTGTCATATCCTGCGTATCGGTTTCGGTTCCCAGCAAAAGAACTGCCTGATACGTCTTCCTCTTATCCGTCAAAAGGTCGCACAGCTTCGTGCCCTTCCCCAGACATACAGGGAGTACGCCCTCCGCTGCCGGATCGAGCGTACCCGTATGACCGATCTTTTTCTGTCTCAAAATGCCCCGGAGCTTCGCCACCACATCGTGGGACGTAAACCCCGGTTCTTTATAAATGTTTATCACACCGTGAAACATAAAATCTCCTAAAAAAACAGAACTATTACCGTCCATGCGCTGTGCACCTGAAAGCAGGCAGCGCTATCAGCAACAGAACCTCCTATTCCTCCCTACGGGCATCCATCTGTTTCTCAATATGTCCCGTCAGGTTGTTGATCACATCCCTCGGATGTCCCTGCATCGTGCAGCCCGCCGCGTGGATGTGTCCGCCGCCGCCGAAATACGCCGCCACCTTGCTCACATCGACATAGTCGTTGGAACGAAGGCTGACCTTGTACTCGTTGAACGCCTTTTCATAGATGAAAATGGCACATTCCACTCCTTCGGTAATCCGGAGCTGATCGATAATGCCATCCAGATCGTTCGTATCGACACCGTAAAACTCCATTTCTTTCTGGGAAACCACACTGAAAATACATCTTCCATCCAGAATCCGTGTACTGCTAAGCAGCGCTTTTCCGAGAATCTGGTTCTGTGCGTAGGTCTTGCGGTAAAAGCTGTCGTCGATGATCTTCGCCGCGTTCACGCCTTTTTCCATCAGCGTGCCCGCGATTTCCATCGTTTTCCGGGTCGTTGAATTATACTTAAATACACCTGTGTCATGCACAATTCCGGTATAGAGACACTCTGCCGCCTCCCTGCTGATCTTTGCCTCATCAAGAAGCGTGTATAACACTTCGCTGCAGGAGCTTGCGTCCGGAATGATGTAATTTTGTTCTGCAAATCCTGTATTGGTTCTGTGATGATCGATACAGAGTGTCTTGGCGGCGCTGTCAAAATAGACCGCGTAGCCGCCCAGACGCTCTTTGTCGCTGGCATCCAGCGTAATGCACAGATCAAACTGTTTTTCCGGCACAATCTCGGTATGAATTTTCTCAAAATCATTCATATAAGAAAATTTAGCAGCCGGATGGTCGAGAAACAGTTCTGCCTCTATCTGCGGATAATTCTCCCGCAGATAGTTAAGCAGTCCCAGAGTCGTTCCGATACAGTCCCCGTCCGGATGGATGTGACCAAGCAGTACGATGTGCTCCGCCCCTTCCAGTGACGCCTCTAAGATATTTTTACTCATTTTCTTCCTCATCTCCCGATTCTGAGTCTCTGAGGTTTTCAGTTACTTCATCGATCAGGCGGGTCATGTGTACACCGTACTCAATCGACTGATCGAGAATAAATGTTATTTCCGGCGTATTCCGTAAATTAATGCGTTTTGCAAGCTGGGTGCGGACAAATCCGACAGCACTTTTCAGTCCCTGGATCGTATCCTTCGCCGCTTCCTCGTTGCCTAACACGCTGATATACGCCTTGCAGTACTTGAGATCCGGAGTTACCTCCACGGAGACAACCGTTGTCATCGGATGAATCCGCGGATCTTTCAGCTCACGGCTGATGATGGAACTCAGCTCTCTCTGTACTTCACTGTTAATTCTTGTATTTTTAATGCTATTTTTACGCATGAATCCCTCTGCCTTTCTAGCGCGGAACCTCTACCATCGCATATGCTTCGATCATATCGTCTTCCTGCAGATCGTTGAACTTCTCAAATACAAGACCACACTCGTATCCGGAAGCAACTTCCTTCACGTCGTCCTTGAAACGCTTTAAGGATGCCAGCGGACCATCGAAGATCTGCTCGCCGTCACGGGTAATACGTGCCTTGCAGCCTCTCTGGAATTTACCATCCAGGACGTAGGAACCAGCGATAGTACCAACGCCAGAAGCCTTGAAGGTCTGACGTACAACGGCGTGACCGATTACCTGCTCCTCGTAGATCGGGTCAAGCATACCCTTCATCGCTGCCTCGACATCCTCAATTGCCTGATAGATGACGCGGTAGAGACGAACGTCTACTTTCTCACGCTCTGCGATGGACTTCGCGGTTGCGTCCGGGCGCACATTGAAACCAATAATGATCGCGTTGGATGCGGCTGCCAGACTGACGTCGGACTCGTTGATCGCACCAACACCGCCGTGGATGACCTTGACTACGACTTCCTCGTTGGACAGCTTCATCAGGCTCTGCTTTACTGCCTCGACAGAACCCTGTACGTCTGCCTTGACGATCAGTGGAAGTTCCTTTACATTTCCTGCCTTGATCTGGGAGAACAGATCGTCCAGGGAAAGCTTCATCTTTGTATCTTCAATTAACTTATTCTTGCTCTCAGAGATAAAGGTTTCTGCAAAGCTTCTTGCCTCTTTCTCGTTCTCCGGCTGTACAAATACCTCGCCGGCGTTCGGCACGTCATTAAGACCCAGAATCTCGACCGGAGTGGACGGACCAGCCTCTTTGACGCGGCGTCCTTTATCGTCCATCATCGCACGGACACGGCCGTAGCAGGCACCTGCCGCGATCGGATCACCGACATGCAGGGTACCTTTCTGTACCAGGACGGTCGCAACCGGACCTTTACCCTTATCCAGCTCCGCCTCGATGACAAGACCTCTCGCATTACGGTTCGGGTTTGCCTTTAACTCTTTGACCTCTGCGGTCAGAAGGATCATCTCAAGCAGTTCCTTGATACCTTCCTTGGTATGTGCAGATACCGGAACGAAGATGGTGCTGCCGCCCCAGTCCTCCGGAACCAGTTCGTACTCGATAAGCTCCTGTTTTACCTTCTCGATATTGGCACTCGGCTTATCGATCTTGTTGATCGCTACGATGATCTCAACACCTGCTGCCTTCGCATGGTTGATCGCCTCGATGGTCTGCGGCATAACACCGTCATCTGCTGCAACAACGAGGATTGCAATATCAGTGGATTTTGCACCACGCATACGCATTGCGGTAAATGCCTCATGTCCCGGCGTATCGAGGAATGTGATCTTCTGTCCGTTGATCTCTACCATGTACGCACCGATGTGCTGAGTGATACCGCCTGCCTCTTTTGCAGTTACATTGGTCTGGCGGATTGCATCCAGAAGGGAGGTTTTACCATGATCGACATGACCCATAACGCATACAACCGGCGGACGGGTTACCATGTCCTTCTCATCCTCTTCTTCCTCTTTCAGAAGTTCCTCGATGACGTCAACCTTGACCTCTTTCTCACAGAGTACGTCAAACTCCATCGCGATCTCTTCTGCCTGCTCGTAATCTACTTCCTGATTGATGGTGACAACCTTGCCCTGTAAAAAGAGCTTCTTTACAATCACAGACGGCTGAAGTTTCATCTTGTCTGCGAGATCCTTGATGGTGATTACCTCCGGGATCGTGATTGTCTTGATCTCCTCAACCTTTGCCTCCTTCTTCTGCGGCGGCTGAACAGCGCTCTTTACGTTCTTTCCGCCTCTTCCCTTGGAGTGCATCTCTTCCTCATGGTCGATCTTGCTATATTTATCGTTCTTGTAATTATTCTTATTCTGCTTGTTGTTCTGCGGTTTCTGTACAACCGGGCTGTCGAAGGATGGCTTCGGAATATTTAAACCGCCGCGTCCATCGCGTCCGCCTCTCTGACCATCACGGCCGCCCTGATAGCCGCCGCTTCTCTGTCCGTCACGGTTTCCCTGATAGCCGCCGCTTCTCTGTCCGTCACGGTTTCCCTGATAGCCGCTTCTCTGTCCATCGCGGTTTCCCTGATAGCCGCCGCTTCTCTGTCCGTCACGGTTTCCCTGATAGCCGCCGCTTCTCTGTCCATCGCGGTTTCCCTGATAGCCGCCGCTTCTCTGTCCGTCGCGGTTTCCCTGATAGCCGCTTCTCTGTCCATCACGGTTCTCCGCTGGAGCTGCGCTCTTAGCCGGCTCTGCGGTCTGCTCTGCACTTGCTGCTGCCGGACGGCTTGCCGGCGCTCCGGTCTTGGCTGCGTTTCCTGTATTGGCCTTGCCTGCCGGACGGCTTCCTCTCTGTACGCTGTTCTGCGGACGATAAACCGCTGCAATCCGCTTTTTCGGCGGCTCAGTTGTCTTCTCCGCCTCTTTCTTCTCTGCCTCTAACGGCTCTTTCTTTATATCTTCCACTCGATTTGTTTCCGCCTTTCCTGTATCTGTCTTTGACGCTGTCATCTGTCTCTTTGCTCCTGCAAGGAAGCATCTGACTGTTTCTGCCTGTTCCTCCGTCACCTTGGAAGAATGGCTTTTTACGTCAAAATGATTTTTCTGCAGTATCTCTAAAACTTCTTTATTTGATTTGCCAATCTGTTTTGACAACTCATTAACTCTCATGTTTTGCTACCTCCGTTCCGGCACTGCCTTCCCGTTCTGCATAAGCTCCTAAAAGAGCCCGCCCAGAAAAGCGTTAATCATCTAACTTCTCTCTTAACGCCTTTGCAAAACCGGAATCCAAAACGGCCAGAGACGCTCTCATCTCTTTTCCCATCGCGTGTCCCAGCTCTTCTTTCATGCCGAACTGGTACACGGGAACCTTGTAGTATGCACATGAATTTTCAAACATCTTTTTTGTATTATCCGACGCTTCTTCTGACACGATCACCAGATACGCTTTTCCACTCTTGATCGCTTTCTCGGTCATGAACTCGCCGCTTGCCGTCTTACCGGCGCGCGTCGCCAGTCCCAGAAGATTCAGCACCTTTTTACGATTCTCCAAACTGCTCCATCTCCTTTTCCAGCGCCTCATAGACTTCCTTCGGAATCGCCATCTTGAGCGATCGCTCCAGTCCTTTGCTCTTTACCGCCTTTTTCCAGCAGTCCATCGAAGGACAGAGGTAGGCGCCGCGTCCATTCCTACGGCCTGTCGCGTCAATCTCGATCGTATCGTCGGCTGTCTTTAAAACGCGGATCATTTCTTTTTTGCTCTTCATTTCTCCGCATCCGATGCACTGTCTGAGCGGCACTTTCTTTGCTCCCACTGTCTATCACTTCCATTTCTGTCAAATCCCGGTTCTGCTGCTTTCTTTCTGCCAAATCTGCTCGTTCCGCCCGAAATCAGCATCCCCGCACATTATCTGTCAGGATTATTCCTGCTCCGCTGCCGGCTCTTCTGTGCCCTCAGCTGCCTCATTTTCTGCTGCCTCGGCTGCGTCTTCCTCTGCCACGCTGATCAGCGGGTCATCGGTGTAGCCCTCGAAGCCTTCCTCATAACCGCTCTCAAGCTCATCTAAAAGACCAGACTCTCTTGCCTGTGTCTCGCTCTTGATATCGATCTTGAAGCCGGTCAGGCGGGCTGCCAGACGTGCATTCTGCCCCTCTTTACCGATTGCCAGAGAAAGCTGGTAATCCGGAACGATCACCTGTGCCTCGCGTGCTTCCTCATCTGCTGCAACCAGGATAACCTTTGCCGGGCTTAACGCGTTCTCAATCAGGAATGCAGGGTTGTCATCCCAGTTGATGATATCGATCTTCTCACCGCGCAGCTCATTGACAACCGCGCTGACGCGCGCGCCGTTTAAGCCGACACATGCACCGACCGGATCGACGTTCGGGTCGTTGGAGCTGACTGCCATCTTCGTACGGGAACCTGCCTCACGTGCGATCGCCTTGATCTCTACGGTACCGTCTCGGACCTCGGCAACCTCAGACTCGAAAAGGCGTTTTACCAGATCTGGATGGCTTCTGGATACGGTGATACGCGGATCGCGCTGTGTCTCTTTTACTTCGATGACATACAGTTTGATACGCTCGGTCGGTTTGAATACCTCGCCCTTTACCTGCTCACTCTCGTTCAAGATCGTGTCGATCTTGCCTAAGTTGATGCTGATGTTGCGTCCTACATAGCGCTGTACGATACCCGTTACGATATCTTTCTCTCTGCAGTGCCACTCCTCATACAGGGCGTTGCGCTCTGCCTCACGAAGCTTCTGTAAGATAACATTCTTCGCATTCTGAACGGCGATACGTCCAAACTCCTTGGAATTGACAGAGAACTGAACGATGTCGCCCAGCTCATACTTGCTGTTTAAGAGCTTTGCCTCTGCCAGGCTTACCTGGGTCATCGGATCCTCTACGGTTTCCACAACCTCACGCTCTGCCACGATGGAAAAATCTCCTGTTTCACGGTTGATGTTTACCTTGACATTATCTGCCCGGCCATAATTGTTTTTGTATGCTGTCAGCAGAGAATTTTCAATCGCTTCTAAAAGAACATCTTTGCTGATATTGTTTTCTTTTTCCAGCAGATTTATTGCCTCAATCAACTCTTTATTCATTTTATTTTATCTCCTCCTACCGTCTAAAAATCAAAGGCTAAACGAATCAAAGCAATCCCTGATTTTTCAAATGTACGCTCGCTGCCGTCCTCCATCGTGAGTGTCACGGAATCCGCGTCATAGGACGTAAGCGTTCCTGTAAATTCCTTCTGTTTGTCGATCGCTTTATACAGGCGGATCTCCACATCTTTGCCGATGCTTCTTGCAAAATCTTTCTCTTTCTTCAGAGGACGTCCCAGTCCCGGAGAACTCACCTCCAGTATATAGCTGTCCTCGATGAAATCTTCCTTATCCAGCCATTCACCAAGCAGACGGCTGATTACCTCGCAGTCATCAACGGTAATACCGCCCTCTTTGTCAATGTAGCACCGCAGATACCAGACGCCGACCTCGCGGACATACTCCACATCAACCAGCTCAAACTGATGCTGCTCCAGAACCGGCGTGATCCACGCCTCTACCCGTGCTTCGTACTGCTCTCCCTTTGCCACACCCCCACCACCTTTCTATGAAATTAGAAAGAGTGGACTTTTTTGTCCACTCTTTCCAGTCAGTCTATTATGTTATCGTGCCTAGTATAACATGCTTTTTTCGGAAGTTCAAGAGGTATTTCCTATTGTTTCTCTTTATTTACCGAATACAGCCTCATAATCTGCTTTGAATTTCTCGATACCAGCATCAGTCAGCGGGTGTTTTACCATCTGCATCAGAACCTTGAACGGAACCGTTGCGATGTCAGCGCCAGCCTTCGCGCACTCGATGATGTGCATCGGATGTCTGGTGGAAGCACAGATAATCTCGGTGGAAATCTCCGGATAATTGTCAAAGATCTCTACGATATCGTAAATCAGGTCTGTACCGTTGGTGGAGATGTCATCCAGACGGCCTAAGAACGGAGAAACGTATGTAGCGCCTGCTCTTGCAGCCAGAAGTGCCTGGTTGGCAGAAAAGATCAGGGTTACGTTGGTCTTGATGCCCTCAGCGGACAGAGCTTTCACAGCCTTTAAGCCCTCGGTAGTCATCGGGATTTTAACAACCATGTTCGGATGAATCTTAGCGATCTCACGGCCCTCAGCGATCATATCCTCTGCCTTCACAGTCGTAGCCTTAACCTCACCGGAAATCGGTCCATCTACAATGCTGGTAATCTCTTTGATAACCTCATTAAAATCACGGCCTTCTTTTGCAATCAGAGACGGGTTTGTGGTAACGCCACAGATAATACCCATATCATTCGCTTCACGGATCTCATCAACATTCGCGGTATCAATAAAAAATTTCATTTCTCATATCCTCCTAATTTTTATAAGATAGATAGCCAGTATCTCCTATATCTACTATACACAAGTATACCATACTTGTCCCATCTATTTCCATACTTGAATCTATATTTTACAAATTGTTACTGTTCACGCATACGTGCCCAGTAACGGAATTTGCCGTGGCTTCGCATTTAAATACGGCAAATTCCTGCTGCCACCACGTTTTCTTACGGCACTTTCGGTTTCAAAAGTGCCTACCCGTGGACAGTAACTACAAATTCCCTTGTCCGTAATACGCCCCCGGGCCATGCTTCCGCAGATAATGTTTATCCTGCAGGCACTGCGGCGCTTCCTTCACATCCGGATTGAGCATCTCGCAGCGCGCCGCCATCTTGGCAACCTCCTCGAGTACAACCGCGTTGTGAACCGCCTCATGCGCATCCTTGCCCCAGGTAAACGGTCCATGGTTCTTGCAGAGCACACATGGCACCGCCATCGGGTCGAGCTTCCTCTCCTCAAACAAATCTGCAATCAGCACGCCTGTGTTCCACTCATAATTCTTTAATTCTTCCTCATTTAAGTTTCTCGCGCATGGAACGGAACCATAAATATAATCTGCATGGGTCGTTCCGTAGCACGGAATGTCGCGTCCCGCCTGCGCCCAGGAAGTCGCCCACGGGCTGTGCGTGTGAACCACGCCGCCGATCTTCGGAAAACGGTTATAAAGAATCAGGTGGGTTTTTGTATCAGAGGACGGATTCAGCGTTCCCTCAACGCGGTTTCCTTCCAGATCCATGACAACCATATCATCTGGCGTCAGTTTGTCATAGTCCACGCCAGACGGTTTGATGACAAACAGCCCCCTCTCGCGGTCAATCCCGGAAACATTGCCCCAGGTAAAGGTAACCAGACCGTATTTCGGAAGCAGCATATTAGCTTCGTATACTTCTTTTTTTAATTCTTCCAGCATCGATTAAAACCTTCCTTCTACGGCGCCTCTCTCGGCAGCCAGACCATTGATATAGCTTGTCATAAACGCATTGAAGCCCTTGACATCCTTTGCATCCGGCTCCATCGTCTCCGCCTTTGCATCTGCAAATACCTGCTCATTTAAGTAATCGGACAAGCTCTGTCCCGGCTTCTTATCCTTACGGTACGCCGCCAGAACCGCGATACCCCATGCACCGCCCTCACCGGCTGTCTCCATAACGGATACCGGCACGTCAGCCGCTGCCGCCATGATACGCTGTCCAACGCCCTTCGTCTTGAAGAATCCGCCGTGGCCCATCAGTTTATCCAGTGTCACGTGCTCTTCCTTGAACAGAATGTCCAGACCATATTTCAGGGTTGCCAGGGAACTGTATAAGTGGGTACGCATGAAGTTTGCCAGCCCCAGCTTGCTGTCCGGACGGCGCATAAACAGCGGGCGTCCCTCCTCGAAGTCGGTGATCGGCTCGCCGGAGAGGTAGCAGTAGGACATCAGTCCACCGCAGTCTTCATCACCCTCAAGCGCCTTGCGGTACAGGGTTCCAAACAGGGTGTTGCGGTCTGTTTTCTGACCCATCAGCTCATAGAACTCTTCAAACAGACCTACCCAGGCATTCAGATCGGAGGTACAGTTGTTGCAGTGAACCATGCCGACCAGATGACCGTCCGGCGTAGTTACCATGTCAATCTCCTGGTGAACCGTCTCCAGAGTCTTTTCCAGAACAACCATTGCAAATACGGAAGTTCCGGCAGATACGTTACCGGTGCGGACTGCCACACTATTGGTTGCAGTCATACCGGTTCCTGCATCGCCCTCCGGCGGGCACAGCGGAATGCCAGCTTCCAGATTGCCGCTCTCATCCAACAGCTTCGCGCCTTCCTCAGTCAGCGTTCCCGCCTCATCGCCAGCGCTCAGAACCTCCGGCAGAAGGTCGCGCAGCTTCCACGGATATCCCTTTGGAACCATCATTTCTTCGAACTTATCCAGCATTTCAGCATCATACTGTCCGGTTGCCGGGTCGATCGGGAACATACCCGAAGCATCGCCGACGCCAAGTACCTGCTTACCGGTCAGTTTCCAATGTACATATCCGGCTAAGGTGGTCAGAAAATGCACGTGGGATACATGCTCCTCGCCATTGATCACCGCCTGATACAGGTGTGCAATACTCCATCTCTGCGGGATATTGTAGTTAAACAAATCCGTCAGGCGTCTTGCGGCCTCGGCGGTCATCGTATTTCTCCAGGTACGGAACGGAACGAGCAGTTTTCCGTCCGCATCAAATGCCATATAGCCGTGCATCATGGCGCTGACGCCCATCGCACCAACCTTTTTAAGCGTTAAACCGTATTGTTTCTTCACATCGGCAGCCAGATCCGCGTAGCAGTCCTTTAAGCCTTTCCAGATATCTTCCAGGGAATAGGTCCAGATACCATTTTCCAGACGGTTTTCCCACTCATAGCTCCCCTGCGCGATCGGCGCGGTCGTGCCGTCCGTCAAGACTGCCTTGATTCGGGTCGAACCAAATTCAATTCCGAGCGCTGTATTTCCGCTCTCTATGTCTTTCTTGATCTCTTCCGCACTGCGGCCCATATCCATCCTCCTCATTGTAGCAAAAAGCGCACCGCCGCCGGAATTTTCATCCCCTTGGCTGCGGCACGCCCCGTCATTCATAGCTATTCTATTTTCACAGTTGTGACAAAAACTTATGCAATTGCGTCTTTTTCAAAAATTCTTATCTTTCAAACGCCCTATTATTTCATAAAGAATTTCTGTAAATCAGCCTCTGTCGTATCTTCGCCGATTGTAATTAACTCGGTACCGGTCAGACGTGCGAACATAGCGATGTCATCTCTCGTCAGAGCGGTAGATACAACGGAGTGATGAGCGCCGCCTGCGTAGCACCATGCAGCCGTACCGATCTGGAAGTTCGGTTTATGACGGTACATAATTCTCGCTACCGGAAGTTTTGGCATCGGTTTCGGCTGTTTTACAAGCTCGATATCTGCACAGATGATGCGGAAATGATCGCCCATATCTACCATCGTTACCTGGATACCATCGCCGGTCACGCCGTCGAAAATCAGTCTTGCCGGATCTTCCTTGCCGCCGATACCCAGCGGAATTACATCGATCTCCGGTTTGGTTGCTGCAAATGCCGGCGGAACCTCCAGCATATGAGAAGCTAACTCTAACTCCTGTCCCGGAGTCAGATCGTAGGTGTAATCCTCGATAAAGCCAGTTGCTCCCTCTTTGCCCTCGGACATCTTCATCAGGACTGCAGACAGAGCGGAAATCTTGTAATCACCCTCCGGACCAAAGCCGATGCCTTTGCCCATCAGGTTCTGAGCTGCGATACCCGGAAGCTGCTTTAAGCCATGCAGATCCTGGAAGGTGTCTGCGAATGCACCGATTCCGTTCGTGGAGAGGAATTTCTCCAGACCCACTTCGTATTTAGCCTGCTCGCGGACAGAATCAATGCGGTCGGTCTTCATTGTATACTTATCGGTATACTCTTTCATCTTCGCGTCGATCTCTTCCTCGGTTACCTGGTTGATGACATCAACCAGATCGCCCAATGCATAGTAGTTGCACTCCCAGCCGTATTTGATCTGGCTCTCTACGCGGTCGCCGTCGGTAACCGCCACCTCGCGCATGTTGTTGCCGAAGGAAGCTACCTTTAAGGACTTAGAGTAGGAGATAGCCTTTGCAACGGATGCAAACTGGCGGATCTTTGCTACCACATCGTCATGTTTGTAATATCCAGCTACAACCTCATGCGGAATACCCATTCTGGCAACGATGAAGCCGTACTCACGGTCGCCATGTGCGGACTGGTTCAGGTTCATGAAATCCATGTCGATCTCATCATACGGAAGTTTCTCATTTGCCTGTGTATGTAAATGAAGCAGCGGTTTTCTTAATTCCTGCAGACCCTTGATCCACATTTTTGCAGGGGAGAAGGTATGCATCCATGTGATAACGCCGACACAGTCATCATCATTCGAAGCTTTCCGCATATCCTGAATACAGATTTCAGAAGTCTCTACGGTTGGAAGAAGTTCGATCTCTGCCAGATCGCCCACTTTTTCGTTTAAGAATGCAACCATCTGACGGCTGTCTTCTGCAACCTGTTTCAGGCATTCCTCTCCGTATAAGTCCTGGGAACCCACAATAAAGTATAACTTTTTCATTTTAATCTGCCTCCTTGTCATTTTCAATGTATATCCCGAACCGAATTTCCGTTGTTAAACATCACTGGAAACCGGTACGAATACTTCTTTTCCTGCCAGTCCGGATCCTCTATCATCCGCAGAAGATTGCGCGCTGTCAGCCGCCCAAGATTGTACTTGGGATGAATCACGGACAGGATCGTGAGATCCCCCTCCTGCGCCGGTCCGGCATCATCAAACGATACCAGGGAAATATCTTCCGGCACACGCAGCCCGCGGTCCTTTAAAAAATCCATATAGCTGCCTGCCACCTCGTCGTTGTAGAGGATCATCGCGGTACAGTCCTTCGTCCGGCGGTACATCCGCTGGAGTCCTTTTTTGCTTAATTTCTCTTCCATATCCCGGGTCGAATACCAGCGGATCCAGTCCTCCTGGAAATCGATCCCGAAATCCGACAGGCACTCAATAAAGCCGCGGTAACGCTCGATCCCCTGCCAGTCATCGTATTTGAAAATACCGCCGATCCGGGTATGTCCGTTCTGTATCAGAATCCGCGTCAGCTCATAGCCCGCGCGCGCATCCGACATCTCCACGCTGTCAAACGTCTCATTCTGGTAATGATTGTGAATAAACAGCGTCGGAATATTTCTCCGCCGTATCTCCTTGTAAAGCCGCAGATTCGGATTCGGGAAACTGGAACGCGTCCCCTCGATGATGAGTCCGGACACATTGCGCCCCAGCATCCCCTTGAGATACAGAGCCTCGTCATTTAAGCGGTTGCGCGTGACTGAAACACTGATCTCATAGCCTTCCTCCCGCAGGACGGACTCGATTCCCTCATACACCTGCGGAAACAGGTAATCTGAAAAATAACTGAGAATCAGTCCGATGCGGGGACGTTCTTCCTTATTCTTCTCCGGCGCGTAGGAAACGTAAGTGCCGCTTCCCTTGACCCGGGCAATCAGCCCGTCCTGCTCCAGGCGGTCGAGCGCATTGCGAACCGTCTGGCGGGAGTATCCAAATTTATTCTGGAGCATGTGCTCGGACGGAAACTTGTCCATATTCCGGAGCACCCCGCTCATAATCAGCGTCCGACCCCAGTTGTAGAGCTTCTGATATTTAAGTCCATCCTGATTCCGGCTGCTGTTCTCCCTCATACTGTAACCTCCAGATGTCGCTTTTGTCTGTCCTATTTGATAACCTGCAGGGACTGGCGGTCTGCGAATACAGCTACGAATATCAGGAATACAACACCCTGGATGAGCTGCATCATCTGTGTGGTAAAGCCCATCATCGTCAGACCACTGTTCAGGACGATGTACAGAAGAGAACCAACGATGATATTCTCAAAACGTACCTTCGCACCACCGGAAATCGGCATACCGCCCAGTACCAGTGCAATCAGGATCTGGGTCTCAAGCTGGTTACCACCGGAAGAAGTAACCGAACCAACCTTGATAACATTGATAAATGCGGCAAATCCTGTGATCGCACCTGCCAGTGTATAGATAAGGAACTTCATGCGGTCGGTACGGATGCCGGAGAACATCGCCGCTTTCTCACCTGCTCCGATCGCCTTTAAATAAGTACCAAACTTGGTAAAGCGGAATAAAATAAATCCGATAATCAGGACCGCCAACGTACAAGCCAGCTTTAATTCAGTGCTGTCGAAGTTGATTAACATCGCAGAGCCGGCTACCGGCGCGTTGGTCGTCAGATATTTGATAAATCCACGGAATAAGAACATCGTACAAATCGTAACGATGAAGGATTTAATCTTGCGGTATACATAGAAGTAACCGTTGATGGCGCCGATCGCTGCACCAACCGCGATACCTGCCACAATCGCCAGTGGAATGCTGGTCTTGGAAACCATGCAGACAACAATCGATGCAATACCAAGAATGGAACCCTGGGAGAAATCCAGACCGCCCATCGTCATGATAAAGAATACGCCGGTTGCCGAAATCATGGTTACATACACCTGGGAAAGTACCAGAGGAAGGTTATTCATCATCCGGAAATTCGTCAGGGCATTGAACATAAGAAAGATGATAATCAGTCCCGCAATCGGCAGAAGCGAACGGATCATCGTCATTTTTGATAACTTTTTGAGCTGCTGCTCTTTATTTTCCGTACTTGTCTTAACTTGATTCTCCATTGCATCCTCCTTATACCATCATCGTGATCAGGCTGTTCTCATCCATCGCCTCATCACGTTCCAGCTCACCGCTGATCTTGCCGTCCTTCATGATAATGATGCGGTCGCACATACCAATCAGCTCCATCAGCTCCTCGGAAATCATGATAATCGATTTTCCGTTCTTTCTCATCTGGTTCATTAACTGGTAAATGTCCTGTTTAACCTTGATATCAATACCACGGGTCGGACTGTCGAGAACGACAATATCAGAATCTTTTCCAATCCATCTTGCCAGAACGACCTTCTGCTTATTACCACCAGAAAGCTCCGAAACGAACTGGTTTACATTTACCATCTTAACGGACATCTGTTTTGCAAACTGGTTGGAAAATTCTCTTAATTTCTTATCGCTCAACAGGTGAAGCTTGTTTGCCAGCGAATCCAGGGACGGCAGGCAGATGTTGTCACCGATACTCTGGTTTAAAACGACCGATTCATTATCACGATCCTTCGATGTATACGCGATGCTGTGCTTGATCGCGCTCGGTATATCGTTGATCTGCGTTCCGTCTGCCAGCTGTACCGTACCGGTTCTGTCATAGGAAGCGCCGAAGATTGCTTTGCCGATCTCATGCATACCGGACTCGGACAGACCGCCAAAGCCAAGGATCTCTCCCTTGTGAAGATCAAAGCTGACATCCTCGATGAGTCCCGGAACCGTCACGTTCTTAACAGAAAGAACAACTTCATCTGATACTTTCTCACCGTAATCTGCACGGTAATAATCACCTGTTACCTCACGGCCTACCATCAGACGTTTCAGATCGTCCTCGGTCACATCCTTGCTCTTGACGGTATCAATGTAAACGCCGTCGCGCAGGATCGTGATGGTATCTGACTTCTCCAGAATCTCCGGAAGGTCATGGGAGATAAAGATAACCGTGTTGCCGCTCTCACGGATGCGGTTCATGTGTTTGTAAAGTTCTTCACGGCCTTCCTGGGAAAGTGCCGTGGTCGTCTCATCGATGACAACAATCTTCGGATTGAAGTAGGTTGCCTTTACGATCTCGACCAGCTTCCGGTCCTCGAAATTGTAGTTGTCGATGATGTCTGCCGCCTTGATGCGCTCGAAGCCGTACTGTTTCAGAAGCTCCGTCGCCTTTTTATTCATGGCATTTGTATTTTTAATTCCCATATGTACGAACTGATCTTCGTGTCCCAGGAATATATTTTCCGCTACTGTAAGTCCCGACAGAGTTCCTAACTCCTGTACGATAATAGAAACACCCTCGTTGTTAGCTTCTACCTGATTCTTCGGATGAATCTCTTTCCCATCCAGAATGAAGGTACCGCTTCCGATACTGTAGATGCCGGTCAGCATGTTGGTCAGCGTCGATTTACCGGAACCATTCTCTCCGATCAGCGCGTGAACCTCGCCTTTATTGACATTAAAAGACACATTCTGAACTGCCTTCGTGATACCGAAGGACTTGCAAAGATTTTTTACCTGTAATCTTACCTCGCTCATTGCATTTCCTCCCTCGATTTACTTGACAATCTCGCCTTTTTCTGCTTTTGTGGTCAGCGTGATGATAATTAACAGTGCCAGACCTGTAATAACGTCCTGGATCGCTGTCGGTGCACCCATCGCGATGAAACCAAAGAAAATAATGTTGATAACAAACTCGCCGATGACGATCGCCTGCAGCGGCATACCATATTTCTTAAACGCCAGACCGAAGAAGCATCCCATCGTCGGAACGAAGTTACGGCTCATCGACGCCATACCGGTTACCGCTACCATGGAGGAACCGTAGCTGATCGTTAAAATCGCCATAACGCCTAAAAATGCGCCGCTTAAGATAAATGCAAGTACTTTGTACTTATTAACATTGATACCCATGTTTTTCGCTACGAACTCGTTGCTGCCGATCGCATATGTATACGTACCAATCTTTGTATAATTTAAGAAAATGTAAGCTGCCACACATGCCAGAAGTGCCAGAATAATGTTCCACGGCATCTGTCCGAATGCACGGAGGTTGGACGGAAGCGTCTGCTCCACGCCGCCTGCGATGTAGTTGGCAACCGACTCATAGATAAGAGCCAGACCCGTCGTTACAATCATGGACGGGATACGGAGTTTTACATAAAAAATACCGTTTAAAAGTCCGACAATTGTACCAGTCAGCACGCTGCCGATGATAAGACCGGCATATCCCATGCCGAAACGAGAGGCAAATACACAGCCTACAATCGCTGAAAGCATGATGTTCGCGCCGATGGAGAAGTCGAACATACCCATAACCATAACAAAGTAAAAACCAACAGCGCCAACCGTCGCGATCAGGCTGGCCTGAAAATAACTCAGCATATTGGCCGGAGAACCAAAATTGCCCGGCGTCAGAACTTTAAAAATCGCCCAGGAAAGCACTACCAGGCCTACCAGGATGATATAACCCTTGGCAGTTCCCGAAAGTTTTTTCTTTCCGGTTGTTTCAACAACAGAAGAACCCATATTTTATACCTCATTCATAACTGCTCAGTCTCTTTTTTCTTTTAAAGAAAAGACCGGCATCGCGCCGTGCGATACCGGCCTTTTCTATTACATTCAGCCTCTTAAAATTCTATAATTTGAATCCGTTTCTGAATTAATTAGTTGCCTGCTCTCTGTGCAGCATCCTCGATGGAGATACCAGCTGCAGTTGCTTTCAGGTCATCCAGGCTAAGCTCGGACATCGCTACCAGTTCCTCATCGGTGTATGGAAGCTGATCTACGAAGTACTGCTCATATGCTTTGTAGTCGTCCGGAGAAGATACATACAGATACGGGAACGGAACATCCTCGAAGCTGCCCTCGATACCTGTGTAGTTGCCCTTGATTGCGTTGTAAACCATCATGAAAGCGATAAGCGGATCGCAGTAATGTCCGCCAGACTCACCAGCCATGGAACCATTCTCAAGTCTCTCTCCCAGATCCGGAAGGAAGTCTGTGGAAACGATGTCGATATCCTGAGTCTTGCCTGCACGCTCAACTGCTGCGATAGCGCCCTGAAGCGGGTCACCGCCGCCGCCTGCCGGAATCAGTGCATCCAGAGTCGGATCTGCGGACATCAGAGCCTCTGCTGCCTTGGAACCACCCTCAGAAGAAGTACCTGCGTACTGCGGCTCAGAAAGCTTCGCCTGATCATCCGGATGCTCTGCGTTCCATTTCTCAACACCAGCTTTGTAGCCTTCCCATCTGCCAAGCCAGGTAGCGTCGCCCTGCTCCCAGCCGATCAGACCGATGTTTCTGTCGCCCTTATCCAGAAGAATCTGAACTAATTTCTCGCCGTTCTCCGGCTCGTTCTCATGAACAGCACCGATGTAGTACGGTGATGCAGTTGCTAAATCATAGATATCCTTGCTGTTCTCCTGGCTGATAACACGGAAGAACTGTGCCAGATATACTTTATTGTCATTACATGTCTTGATAGCGGATGTCATCTCTGTATCAGAAGAGTTGCAGATGATGATACCCTGGCATCCTGCTGCAGCTAACTGCTCTACGGATGCGGTAACCTTCTCAGATACGTGACCCTGGTCAACGTACTGAACCTGAACACCCAGAGCCTTTGCTGCCTCATCGATGATCAGCTTACACTGGGAACCAAGTACATCGGTGGAGGACCAGATGGAAACACCGATCTTGATGTCTTTGTTGTCGATCGTCGAAGCTGCTGCCTCGCTTCCTTCTGCCGAAGCATCTGCTGCCTGTGTCGCATTTGCTGCTCCAGAGCCGCCGCATGCGGTCATGCTCACTGCCATCGCTGCTGCTGTCACGGATGCAGCGGCACGTTTGAACATTTTTTTCATTCTAACTACCTCCCATAAACTTTTCTTTGCAGGCGGCACCCCCTGCCGCGCTGCTTTGTTGCTTTTCACAACTTTTTTGTAGTTTTATTATAGCAATCCGGGACAAATTGTGCAAGTGAATACAGGATCATTTTTTCATAAAGTTGTATTTTATTTTGTAGATTGTTATAAATTTCACGCCTCATTTTGACATTCTTTTATCAGAAATACAAATGATGCATAAATTAAAGTGGCTGATTTCGCTCAAAATTTATGCATCATGTATAATTTCTCTAATTTTCTCTCGAATCATGTCGAACTAAGAGAATACAACTTTATATTGTTTCTGATATGTACTGTACTTTTTTCAGATGTCTCCTCCCTCTTTGCAGGAATATTCCCGTCACTTTGACTGTTCTATCTTGATGCTGTCATACCAGACATCCATGACAGTTTGTTTGTCTCTGGAAGAGGATTTCTACTTTTTCTTCTTTACCATCGCAAGAATCGACTGAAGCACGATAAAGAAGCATAAGAGTGCCGCGATCGTAATACGGGTCCACCAGGAAGAAAGGGTTCCCTGGAAAGTGATAAATGCCTCGATCGTCGCCTTGATGAGGACGCCAAACAAAGTTCCGAATACATTGCCGACACCGCCGGTTAAGAGCGTGCCGCCGATAACAGAGGAAGCGATCGCATCCATCTCGAAGCCCTTTGCCTGCTCAACGAAGCCGCCCAGCGTATTCAGACAGAACAGGATGCTGCCGACACCGCAAAGGAAACCGTCCAGGATATAAGCTTTCAGCTTTACCCGGCGCACATTCAAGCCCATCATCAGCGCTGACTGCTCGTTTCCGCCGATCGCGTAGATGCTGCGTCCGAATTTCGTATATTTCAGCATAATAAATGCCAGAACCAGAAGCACCAGCGCAATCACAACCGTCGGATAGATATACGGATAAATCATCACGCCTTTTTTGTTGAGATAGCCGCCGAACGGAATGTAAAGTTTCATCTTCGCCCATGCCATGAAAGTTTCATTCGTAATACTGATCATGTCCTTGGAAATGATCGCGGTCATACCGCGGGCAAAGAACATACCCGCCAGGGTAACAATAAATGGCTGGATATCCATGTAGGCAACCAGGAATCCCTGTACCAGACCAAAGACAATCCCGGTCACCAGCACGATGAGAACCGCCGGAACCGCACCGATACCGCCTTTTTCCATCATCCATGCCAGCATCATACAGCCCATCGCCACGAAGGAACCGACGCTGATATCGATACCGCCGGTGATCATGACGATCGTCATGCCGATACCGATGACAATCAGACCCGCATTGGAAATAAAGAGGTTTAAGAAGTTCTGTGTCTTGGCAAAGCCCTGTGCGTTAAAGAGCACGCAGCCGATCGCGTACATCACGAAGAACAGCAGGATCGTGACAAGAAGCAGGAACGTGTTCTGATTTAATTTCTTCTTTTCTTTCATGATTTATGCCGCCTCCTTTCCTGCCGCGCTCAGTTCTTTTTTCTGTGCCAGGGATTTTCTCCATCTAGCAAATCCCGGAGACTGGAGTGCTACGATGATGACAACCACGATCGCCTTGTAAACCGGAACCTGATCCGAGGATACGTGCATCGCATACAGGGTGGTCGTCAGCGCCTGAATTGTATACGCGCCGATGACGGAACCTGCCAGCGAGAATTTACCGCCGCCGAGGGAGTTTCCGCCGATGGCAACTGCCAGAATCGCATCCAGCTCCATATTAAGACCGATGTTATTCGCATCCGCCGAGTAGATGCGGCTGGAAGCAATCAGACCTGAAAGACCGGAACAGAGCCCACAGTACGCATAGGTAAGGAAAATAATCATGACCGACTTGATGCCGACGAGCTGGGACGCACGTTTATTGATACCGACCGACTGGATGTACATACCCAGTGCCGTTTTCTTCAAGAGTAATGAAGTCAGCGCCACAACGACGACCGCCACGATAAACGGGGTCGGAACCGGGAATCCCGGAAGGGAAGCGCCCAGGGTACGGTAGCTGTCCACGCGCACGTATGTGATCTGTCCATCCGTGATCAGCTGGGCGATACCGCGCCCGGCGGTAAACATGATAAGAGTCGCAACCATCGGCTGGATGTTTAACTTTGCAACCAGAAAACCGTTGAAGCAGCCAATCGCCGCGCCGACGATGAGCGCTGCCAGGAAGCCGAGAATCAACGGATTGGCATATGCAGTTGCTGCGCGCTCGCCGCCGGTTAAGAGGTTGCAGCAGACTGCCGCACTAACCGCCATGATCGCGCCGACGGAAATATCCGTTCCAGCGGAGGACGATACGACAAGCGTCATGCCGACTGCCAGAATCACCAGCTCTGACGCACGGTTGATGATATCGATTAAGTATCCGTAGAGAACGCCGTTCCGCACCTCGATCGCGAAGAAGTTCGGCGTCGTGACGATATTTATCAGCAATACCAGCGCAAGGCAGAAAATCGGGAGAAACAGCCTCTGCGAGGTAATTTTTTTGAACGTCATATTTTTCATAGCTACTGTCCTCCTGCAATGGTTGACATAATGTTGGACTGGTTCATCTCATCCTCGGAAAGTTCTCCTACCTTTGCACCATCGCGCATAACGACCATGCGGTCGCAGGTACGGAGCATCTCCTCGATCTCGGAAGAAATGAACACGACTGCCATGCCCTGTTCTGCCAGTTTTACGACCAGTTTCTGAATCTCTGTCTTGGTTCCGACGTCGATACCACGGGTCGGCTCGTCCAGAATCAGGAAATCCGGGTTGGTCAGAAGCCAGCGTCCGATAATTACCTTCTGCTGGTTGCCGCCGGAGAGTGATTTGATCGGTGTCTCACGGCTGGCGGTCTTAATCTGCAGCATATCAATATACTTATCGGTAAATTCTTCCTGCTGCTTGCGGCTGAGCAGGTGGAACATACCGCGTTTTGCCTGAAGTGCCATGATCAGGTTCTCACGCACGGACAGATCCGCGATGATACCCTCGTTTTTCCGATCCTCCGGCAGATATGCCATGCCGGCATTCATCGAAGTCAGCGGGTGGCGCGCCGCGATCGGTCTGCCCTTGACGCTCAGCTCGCCCTCATCCGGTTTTTCCGCTCCATAGAGGACACGGACCGTCTCAGAACGTCCCGAACCCAGAAGCCCGGTAAATCCGACGACTTCACCCTTGTGAATCACCAGATCAAACGGCTTTATGTATCCTTTCTTTCCGAGTCCCACCGCCTTGATGACGATGTCCTCTTCGCCGTGTTTCTCCTCACTCTTGGAATCCTTGATCGCCGCCAGATCATCGAAATCCTTTCCCATCATCTTGGCAACCAGCTGGACTCTCGGAAGCTCCGCCGTCGTAAATTGTCCTACCAGCTGCCCATTCCGAAGAACGGTGATCTTATCGCAGACTGCATACACCTGCTCCAGGAAATGGGTAACGAATATGATGCCGACGCCTTCGGATTTCAAACGGCGCATCAGATTAAAGAGCTTTTCTACCTCCCCATCATCGAGGGAGGAGGTCGGCTCATCAAGAATCAATACCTTTGCCGACATATCGACTGCACGGGCGATCGCTACCATCTGCTGAATTGCAATCGAATAATTGTCGATCGTCTGTGTTACATCTGCATGTATGTCAAGGTCCTGCAGCAGTTTGCTGGCCTTTTTATTCATTGTTTTCCAGTCAATCAATCCGCCTTTTCGCGGTTCGCGTCCGATAAACAAATTCTCTGCAACCGTCAGGTTCGGACAGAGATTGACTTCCTGATACACGGTGCTGATGCCCCGGTTCTGTGCTTCCTGCGGGCTGCGGTTGATGATCGCATGATCGCAGCCGTCTATCATGATTTCCCCTGTTTCAAACTCCTCTACACCCGTCAGGACTTTGATCAGCGTGGATTTTCCTGCGCCATTTTCCCCCATCAGGGCATGAATTTCGCCTTTTTTTAAGGTAAAATCCACATTCTGCAGAGCTTTTACACCCGGGAATGTCTTATAAATATGCCTCATCTCAAGAACGGAATCCTTTTCCATAAAAGCTTTGCCTCCTTATTTTTTGAAAAAGAAAGCGCAGGGACGGAAACCTAAGCCTCCAGCCCCGCGCCTCCTGATTGCCAAGTGCCTGCCGTCCGCCGAAACCTCCGGTCTGACACTCATTCACTTACGGTCAAAAGCGATTGCCTGTCCGATTATTTACATTTAAAAATACCATTCAAAATCGAATTAGTAAGCTCTTGTCTTTAAGATTTCTTCCAGATCCATGCTTGTATCGAAGTATGCTTCGTCTACGTACTGAATCTTCTCAACCTCTTCGCCTTTTTCCAGCTTCTGGATGATTTCAGCTACACGCGGACCATGAAGCGGGTTGCACTCGAAGGTTGCGTTTAAGTCGCCAGCGATCATGGACTCAAAAGCTGCCTTTACAGAGTCAAAACTTACAACGATGATGTCGCCGTCCGGACCACAGGTCTTGCCAGCTGCCTTGATAGCATCGATGGCGCCAAATGCCTCGTTATCATTCTCACAGATAACAACGTCGATGTCATCATAGCTCTTTAAGAAGGACTCCATAACTTCCTGTCCTTTTGCCTGTGTAAACTCACCAGACTGTCTGTCAAGCATCTTCCAGTTGGAGTGCTCTTTCAGCTTATTGTCCATACCTTCTGTACGGCCAACCTGTGCGGATGCACCGATGGTACCCTGAATGGTAACCATGTTGATCTCTTCGTCTCCGCGTCCCTGTTTGTCTAAGTAATCAGCCAGCCATTCGCCGCAGGTCTCGCCTTCTTTTACGAAGTTTCCGCCTACCCATGCCTCATACAGGCTGTCATCGGAAAGCTGCATCTGACGGTCAGAAAGGATAACCGGGATACCAGCCTCTTTTGCTTCTTCCAGAACGGTCTCCCAGCCAGTCTCAACAACCGGAGCAACTACGATGTAGTCAACACCCTGCTGGATGAAAGAACGGATTGCCTTAATCTGATTTTCCTGTTTCTGCTGTGCATCGTCGAAAATCAGTTTGTAACCATTTTCCTCAGTAAATGTAGATTTGAAAGATTCGGTGTTGGCTGTTCTCCAGTCAGACTCAGCACCAACCTGTGCATAACCTACGGTAATCAGATCGCCGTCTGCTGCCGCTTCTTTCTCTTCGCCCTCTTCTGCTGCCTCTGTATCAGCCGGAGCTGCTGCCTCCGTCTCTTTCTCAGCCGGATTGCTTGTACAAGCGGTCATGGATAACGCCATTGCTGCTGCTAAAGCTGCGGACACTAATCTTTTTCTCATACTGTTTCCTCCTTATAAGACCCAATATATTTGTTTTTGCGTATTTATTATAACAAAGCACCCCGCATCATGGATACGGGGCATCTTTGGAAAAAGGTATATTATTTTTTTGCGATGTTTGTCGTTTTCTGTGTTTTTCCGGGTATGTCTTTAAAAAATTACAATTTTTTTCGAAAAAGTTATGATTTTTTTTGATTTCCCAAATAAACCTTAAAGCAGGTGCCGATATTCTTTTCAGATTCAACCAGGATCTCAGCCTGATCGCCATAATACATCTGAATCCGCTGTGCCACATTATGTAACCCAAATCCGCCGCTGCCGATCGGGGCAAGTTCCTCTTCCGGCTCCATTGTCAGCTTGGCGCGCACGGCGGCAAGCTCCGCCTCATCCATGCCAATCCCATCGTCCTCCACCTCAAAGACAAGCCCATTCCGATCCTCATAGCCGCGGAGCACAATGCATCCGCCGCCGCGCTTATTTTTGATGCCGTGGTAGAGGGCATTTTCCACCAGCGGCTGCAGCAGCATTTTCAGCACAATCCGGTGCCGGATGGACGGCTCGATCTCGATCGAATAGTCGAGAATGTCCTCGTACCGGATCTTCTGAATCTTTAAATAGCTCCGGATGTGTGATTCTTCCTCCTCGATCGTGATGAAATCGCGCCCGCCCGATAAAACCGTGCGAAAAAAGTCGCTTAAATCTGTCGTCATCTCCACGACCTGGCGGTTGTTGCCGCCCTCTGCCATCCATACGATCGAATCAAGTGTATTATAGAGGAAATGGGGACTGATCTGCTCCTGGTGGAGGCGCAGCTCCAGCTCCCGCAGGTTCTTCTGCTCCTGCCTCGTCTTATCAAGCAGCCGCCGGATGCGGTCGCTCATCTGGTTAAACGCCCGTGCCAGCACGTTGATCTCTTCCAGTCCGCCCGTTCTCGCCCTCGCATTCAGGTTCCCGCGGCCGAGCTGTTCTGCCGTCCTCTGTAACTGCTGCAGCGGTTCCGTGATGGATTTCGTGATCGTGACTGCCAGAAACATACCGATCACCAGCACCACCAGAAGAAGCGCCAGATAGCTCTGCATCTGATCCGCCATCTGCACCTTCAGCTCTTTCTGAAGCTGCTCCATGTTGATCATCTCATAATAGGTATACTGCGTGATGTAATCCTGAATCATCGAGCACAGACCCTGGATGTCATTCTCCCAGATATTGACATTTTCATCGTAATATCCACCGGCGGCGGCATTTCCAATCATTTTATCCACTGCCCGCTCCAGGGAATCCAGACAGGAGAGGATACCTCTTATCTTGATATCACAGTCCGACCCCGGTTCCCGCTCGATCGTCGTTCCGAACGCCTGTCTCGCCGACGCAATCAGGCTGTGGGGATTCTTGACCACCGTCGCATACTTCGTCTCGCCCTCGACAATATCTCCATTTTCGAACTGTTCCGCGTCGATCAGCCCGATCATAACACGGTACATCGAATACTCCATATCCGATTTGAACTTTATGTTGTACTCATTCGCCGTCTTTAGATTCGCCAGAATCGCGTCATAGGAAGCAGAATAGGAGGCGATCATCTTCTGGAACCCGAGCGCCATGCCTGTTAATGGAATGGCAATCACGAAGAGGAGAAGGATCAGACGGGCACGAAGAGAAAGAGGGCGATATGGACGGGCAGCGGATAACGAATCAACGCCCGGATCCTGATTTTTATTCAAATCTGCCATCTCTTCTGTTTTTCCAATCTGTCCCTGCTCCACTCCCATATCTTTCCTCCATTTTTGAACATCTTACTCCTGCCGCGTCTGGCTCGCCTTATACTCTTTCGGCGACTGCCCCATCGCTTTCTTGAACGCCGAGCTGAAATAGTGTGAATCGTTGTATCCCACCTGCTCTCCTATCTCGGAAGTCCGGTAGGAGGTACATTTCAAGAGCTCACATGCTCGTTCCATCCGCACCTGCGTCAGATACTCCACAAAGGACTGCCCCGTCTCCTGCTTGAAAATCGAGCTGAAATAGCTCGGACTGACGCCAATGTGCACGGCAATCCGGTTCAGTGACAGGTCGCTCTGGCTGAAATTTGCCCGGATATATTCCTTTGCATCCCGGATCACGCTGCCATAACGGTCGTTCGACGCCCGGTCACGCGCCTGCAGGGCAGCCGTAAACTCCTCGATCAGATAGGCCTTCGTCATCTCCACGCTCTCGATCACCTTCGGAACCCGTTTTATGTCAACCACGCTTTCCGGAACCTCCGGCGGCTCCGCTTTCAATTTCTTCAAAAACTCCTGCACACAGTAAAAAATATCCATCGTCATATACTGACGCAGCAAGAGCGATTTGTAATTATGTTCACCGATCGCTGCGAAATACTCCTCGACAAACGGACTGCACTCTTCGACTGAGCCGAGCTTTAAAAAATCGTTGATGAGCTTCCGGTCAACACCGCTGTAATCCGTTTTATCCAGAAATTCCGTATATTTTTCGTAGCTGACAAAATACCGCTCCAGAAGCCTCGAATTTTCCCGTTCTTCCCGTATCTCGTCCGCCGCCTTTTTCAACGCGTCGATAAGTCCCGCCGAGGATACCGGTTTCAGCAGATAATCGCTGATTCCTATCTTGATCGCCTCTTTTGCATATTCAAATTCATTGTAGCCGCTGAGCACGATGATCCGCGTGCGCGGAAGCGTCTTTTTCACCAGACGGCTCAGCTCCAGCCCGTCCATAAACGGCATCTTGATATCCGTTACCAGAATATCCGGCTGTGCCTTCAATATCAGCGGATACGCGTACTCGCCGTCGCCCGCCTCCCCCGCAAATTCAAATCCGTGGCTCGCCCAGTCAATATTATCCCGTATACCGTGCCGGATGATCGCCTCATCCTCTACCAGAAACACCTTTACCATGGTTTTCCCCCCTGGACTCCATTTTTCTCTGTCCTTTTTATCCATTTGCCCGAATACACCCGTTTTTCATTTCCGTCCACACGCCATTTTGCCGGCTGAAAATATTCACGCCTTACTTCTTCTCACTCACTTCATACAAATCACTCCGCCGGTTTTCCAGCGACGGAATCTGCTTCCGTATCTTATCCAGATAATCTAAATCAATCTCCGCATAGGTGATCCCCGGTGCATCCTTTGACCGTGCAATCACCGTTCCCCACGGATCTGCCACCAGGCTGTTTCCGTATGCCGCATACGCCGGTTTCTGTCCAATCTGTCCCGGTGCCACGATGTAACAGCCGTTCTCGATCGCCCTCGCCCGCAGAAGAACCTCCCAGTGATCCTTTCCCGTCGGCATCGTAAAGCTCGCTGGAACAAAGATAACCTGCGCCCCGCGAAGCGCCATGAGCCGGTAAATCTCCGGAAAACGCACATCATAGCAGATCGACATTCCAAAAATTCCCAGCTCCGTCTCCACCGTCACAATCGAATCGCCCGGTTTAACCCGGTCCGACTCCCGGTACGGCGTGCCGTCCGCCAGCGTGATGTCAAACATATGCAGTTTGCTGTATGTCGCCAGAATCTTCCCCTCCGGCGAAATCAGCACACTCGTATTTGCCGATCGTTTTTCCCCCGGAAGTGCCTGCGTGATACTGCCCCCGTGAATATAGACGCCGTGTTCCTTCGCTTTCGCGCAGAGGCGCTCGGTCGTGTACCCCGGAATTTCCTCGCGTCCGCCGCCTTCACCGATATTTTTGCCGATCAGATTCATCACCTCCGGGAAACAGATAAGCTTCGCCCCTTTTGCCGCCGCCTCGTCAATCCAGGCGCATGCCGTCTCCAGATTCTTTCCTTTATCATTCTGTGTATCCATCTGCATCAATGCCACTGTATATCTGCGTATCATAAATACCCCCTGTATCCTGTCTATAAGCGCTTTTCTCTCCACAATTACCTATATTTTATTATAGCATCTCTTTTCCACACGGGTCAACCAATGCAAGGCACGTATGCGCGAACAGTAACCCGGCTTTTCATTTCCGCATATTATAAAGTAAGAATGTTTCAAGGAGCGTAACTGTCCCACTGATACACAGTTACCCAGGTATTTGCTTATGCCGCCCATTCTGGAAGTTTCCGGGCTTTCCTACTCCTACCACACGATATCCGGGGAGACGAAAGCCCTTTCTGATATATCATTTCAGGTAGAAACCGGCGAATTTATCGCCATTGTCGGACCGTCCGGCTGTGGAAAATCCACGCTGCTCTCCTTAATCAGCGGACTCCTGCCGCCGGAAGAGGGTTCCATTCTTATAAATGGGGTTCCGCTCTCGAAAAGCCAGTGCCGCATCGGTTATATGCTGCAAAGCGACCAGCTTTTCGAGTGGAGGACGATCATCCAGAATGCTGCCCTCGGGCTGGAAATCCAGAAAAAAATGGATCATGCCGCGGAAGACCGCCTCCACCGGCTCTTAAAAATCTACGGACTGGAACAATTTGAGCATTCCCGCCCCTCCGAACTATCCGGTGGAATGCGCCAGCGCGCCGCCCTGATCCGGACACTGGCGCTGGAACCGGAGCTTCTGCTTCTCGACGAACCATTTTCGGCGCTCGATTATCAGACACGCTTAACCGTCTGCGACGATATCAGCACCATCATCCGGGAGAGCCGCAAAACAGCGATTCTGATCACCCACGACCTCTCCGAAGCCGTGAGTGCCGCCGACCGCATCCTGGTTCTGACTAAACGCCCCGGAACCATCTGCCGCATCCTGCCGGTTACCTTCCCGCTGTCCGCTAACCGACCGCTGGAACGCCGGAATGATCCGGCTTTTTCTCTTTATTTCAATGAACTATGGAAGACACTGCAAGGGGAGGGCAAAAAGTATGAAATGTAAGAAAGAATCCACCGCCCAGAAAGCCTACCTCCGCCGCCAGCTCCATCGGCGCCGTCTGGTTCTCTTCTGCCGGATTTTCTTATTCGTTTTCTTTTTAATATGCTGGGAAATGAGCGCCCGACTGGGGCTCATCGACGCGTTTATTTTTAGTTCCCCGTCACGCACCGTGCGCTGTTTCCTGCGGATGATGCAGGACAAAAGCATCCTCATCCACACCGGCGTGACGCTCTATGAAACGCTGATCAGCTTTACACTGGTCATCCTCTGCGGGCTGATCGGCGCGGTTCTCCTCTGGTCGAGCCGGAATCTTTCAGAGATTCTGGAGCCGTATCTCGTCATGCTCAACAGTCTGCCAAAATCCGCCCTCGCCCCGATTCTCATCGTCTGGCTTGGGAGCAACATCCGCACGATCATCGTTGCCTCCATCTCGGTTGCTGTCTTCGGCTCGATCCTGACACTCCACAACGGATTTTCCTCGATGGATCCCGACCAGATCAAATTAATCCGGTCCCTCGGAGGAAACCGGATTCATATTTTAACCAAAGTCCTACTGCCAGGCTCAATCCCGCTGATTCTCGCCAACATGAAGGTCAACATCGGTCTCTGCCTGGTTGGAGTCATCATCGGTGAATTTCTCGCTGCCAAACAGGGACTCGGATATCTGATCATCTACGGCTCACAGGTATTCCAGATGGATATGGTTGTGATGAGTATTATTCTTTTATGTATTATGTCTGCGGCGCTATATCAAGGAGTAGGAATACTGGGAAAATTTCTACAGCAGCAATATCACCAGCATTAAAGCAATCTGTCCACTGCTTCACGTTTGCTGTTCTTAAGCGCCTGCATTTTTCCGCATCCTGTTCCCGCCGAAGCCTGTTTCCTGCCGCTTTTCATTCCTACATCTTGTAGAAAACTTGCAGGGAACAGACTTTACAGCTTCTGCTCCTTCTCCAGCTTCTCTGCTTCTTCCATCTCCTCTGCCGCCTCGACTGCCGTCTCCTCCGGAGTCTCGCTTTCAAGCGGAGCCGTACCAACCGCGATAAAGGTTCTCGCAGCCGCCAATGGCAGAAAGCCTACATAGGCGCTGTAGATGCCGAACTGACCGACCGCCCACGCTCCGATTACCACGCCCAGGAAAAAGCTGATGACCGTATAGGTATAAAGAATTGCTTTTCTCTTAAATTCCTTATCCTTTGTCAGACCGTACTGCAGCCAGCCAAGCACTGACTGTTTGAAGTTGTTCGTCATAAAGATCGTCGCACTGTTAAATCCGTCGGCACCGGAATAGACGCCCCACTGAAATGCAGATGCAAAGAAAATCGGATAAATTCCGACCAGCGCCGGTTCAAGCGGCAGCATCGACGCCAGTGCCAGCGCAGCCGCATCCACCCAGAGGGCAAGTTTCCGCATGTTTATCTTCGTAAAGTTCGTGAGCAGATATGCGGATGCCACGCCCAGTCCAAACAGCACCAGTGCAGCCAGACGCAGAAGGACGTTAAACCACTCCATCGATACCAGTTCCGCTCCCATCTCCATCAGGTTGCCTGTCTGAGCGGAGCCAAAGTTTCCGGCATGAAGCAAAATCGCATAAGCTCCGAGAAATCCCCCGACCAGGGATATATTCCAATGAAGGATCGCATCCAGGCGATCCCGAATCACTTTCTGTACCATACCATTACCGCCTTTCGCGGTTGATTGTATCGCGCGGCGGCTAGATCGTCAATGACAATTTACAAAAAATTACCATTTCTATCATAGACATTATCTATATAATGGCAAAAAATCACTCCGGATAGTCTCCCAAAAAAACTGTCCGAAGTGTTTTTTCTATATCCTTTAATCATGCACCGCACAAGTAAAAAGCATATCCCGGTTAATGGTTTTATAAAACATCTCGCGTATTTCTTCCGGATCACTGGTTTGTCCCAGAATCCACATTAATTTTGTCACAACCGCTTCCAGCGTCATATCATAGGCCTCCAAGAGGTCAAATTCCTTTTTAATGCTTTTTCCCACCTCGTAGACTGACATATTGCTGCCCTCATTGGTTACCTGGGTGGTCATGACAACTGTTTTTCCGGTCCGCACCAGATCCTCAATGGATTTATGAAAATCACCCGAATCGTAAGTTGGAATGCCTCCGACACCGAAGGACTCCAAAATCACCGCATCACAGTGTTCTGCCATGTAATCCAGCACGCCGGAATCCATGGCCGGTATCAGCTTCAAAAGGCCCACTTTCGAATTCAATGAATGATAAAACCTCACCGGTTCTTTCATCTGCTCTTTATCATCCAGATAGAAAATAATATGCCCATCTAGGATGGCTGCAATATAAGGGAAATTGATACTGGAAAAGGCATTGTAGCTCTTCGTTTTTTCTTTTTTTCCTCTGGTTCCGGCAATCACCTTGCCGTCAAAGACAATCGTTACACCATATGCCTTATCGCAGCTGGCGAACCGCAGACTGTCTGAAAGATTTGTTCTGGCATCGGTGATTTCCAAATCAATCGGCTTCTGTGCGCCGGTCACAACGATAGGTTTTCTCGAATTCTGCACCAGATAAGAAAGCGCTGCCGCCGTATAAGCCATGGTATCGGTTCCATGGCAGACCACAAATCCATCATAATCTTCATAGTGTTTTTCAATGGTCTCTGCAATCATCAGCCAGTAACGCGGCTGCATATTCGTACTGTCAATATTAATCACCTGCAGCGAATCTACCTTACAAAACTCTTTTGTATCCGGAACATACCTAAGCAGTTCTTCCGATGTAAGAAGGGGCTTGATCCCATCCTCACTGCTTTTACAGGCAATCGTGCCTCCCGTTCCAACCATTAAAATTCGCTTTAATACCCTGTCTTTTACTAAACTACTCATTGATTCCTTATTTCATCGGCAATTCTCTTCCCTGTCTCAGACTCCGCAATTCCTCCTAATGCAGTTTCCCGAAGTTCTCTTGGCAGTTGCTTTCCTACTCTGTACATAGCCTCAATTGCCTCATCTGCCGGAACCGGACACACCGTATCTGCCAGTGCCAAATCTGCACTGACAATGGCATTCACCGCCTGAGACGCATTTCTCTGTGCACATGGTATCTGAACTAATCCTGCAATCGGATCACAGACCAATCCCATCACATTAATCAATGCCAATGACACCGCTGCTGCCTGCTGTCTGCAGGTTCCGCCTGCCAGATACACTACGGCTGCAGCTGCCATAGCAGCCGCCACTCCACATTCTGCCTGACATCCTCCCTCCGCTCCTGCAACAGTGGCATTTTTCACTACCACCGCTCCAATTCCGGAAGCAATGAGAAGTCCTTCCAGGATCTTTCTCTTAGATAGATTCCACTCTTCTTCCATCGTAACCAGAACGGCTGGAAGAATTCCGCACGAGCCTGCAGTCGGGGCCGCACAAATCTTACCCATCGCCGCATTCGTCTCACTTAACGAAATGGCACGTGCCATCATTTTATTGATACCCACACCACACAGACTATTTCCGTTTTCTGCATAGCCAAACTGGCGCTCCGCCATACCGGTGATCATTGTTTTCCGAAGGCGTTTTCCAGATTCACCAAGTGCCGCTGTCGTTCCATTTTTCATGATGTCATATCGATTCTCCAGCTCTTTCCAGACATCATCCTCACATTTATCCGTACAACGCATCTCATCTTCAAGAATCTCCATCCACATCGGCTGATTTCGTTCCTCGGCTGTACGGCACAAATCCTCAATTGTATTATACACCTCTGCCTTCCCCACTTTCTTCTATATTCTACTGCATATTCCTAGCACATATCCTAGGCCGTTACTGTTCACGCATACGTGCCCAGTAACCTTAGACCTTCCTGCCGAAAGTTATATCTGTACTGCCTGTACACTCAATACATCCGGAATCCGGCGAAGACGTTCAAGAATTTTATCATCCACCGACTCATCCACCTCTATAATGCTCAGTGCATGCTCTCCTTTCGTATTTCTCGTCAGCTTCAGAGTTCCTACATTCATGTCTTCGTCCAAAAGAACGCTGGTAATCTGATGAATCATGCCTTTTCGATCCATGTGACTAATCACAATTGCAGGCAACTCAGCTGAAAGATCAATCCGGCAGCCATTTAAATCATTAATCATGATACGACCACCTCCAATAGACGAGCCTACCATACAAAGAACCTGCTCCCCTCCATCAAAAAGGCGAATTTCTACTGCGTTTTCATGAACTCCCTCCATCTGCTTTTCAAAAAATTTCCAGGCGAGTCCTTGTTCAGCAGCAATCTGAAACGCGTCGGGAATCCGCCCGTCTTCCGGACTCATACCAATAATACCCGCAAGTAATGCCAGATCAGTTCCATGTCCGCGATATGTTTTCGCAAACGATCCATGTAAGCCAAATTCTGCTCTGTTAAACGTTTTTCCGCAAAGTGCGCGGGCAGCTCCTCCCAATCTTGCAGCCCCTGCTGTATGGGAACTGGACGGTCCTATCATAACCGGTCCTATCACATCCATAATACTAATATCCATCTTTCTCCTCCTGATAGTCAGAGTGCATTAACGTCTTTCTGCCGTCATCCGTTCCAGATAAAGAAGTGTTCCTAGCGATGATATTTCATTCAATGATAAATCGCTCCCCATTTCCATATACTGTACTGCTTTTTCAATTCTATATTTTACGGAATTAACATGAATTCCCAAAAGCTGTGATACTTCTTTAATACTGCGAAGAACCAGATAAAGGCGAAGTGTGTTCAAAAAAATTATCACTTCATCTGAATATTTGATTTTTAATTGATCCGCCGAATACAAAAGAACTTTCTGTTCCCTCGGCGCATTCGTAAGCAGGTAAAGTAAAGAAAGCTCATCCATACTGTAAAGCCCCTTCAAAAACAGAAGAGAATTCAACAAATTTTTTATTCGCATGATCTCTCGATGCAGTTCCTTATTTTTATATTTTCTTTGTGAAAACACAAACAAATTCGGTTTATTATCTTCTGACAACCTGCAATAAACATCATACGGCGATTTCATCCCTTCCTCTTCCGGAATTAACAAAATACAGTATTTCTGATTATAGTTACTTTCATACAAAATATACTTTCTGTCAAAGTTTAATTTCGATTTGTCAAAACTATCAAATCGCATGAACGCTATGTATATTTTTGCTTTTCCGTAGTATGGTATTGCTGGTTCAATTTTTCGTATTTTACTGCCCTGAGAAATATTATCCAGTTCTCGAACTATATAAGGCGCCATCTGATGATATAGCTGAAGCATATTCTCCTGCACTGACCCCCGGCTCGGACAGCAGGCCACCATGCTGTTTTCTCCAAAATATACAACTGCCAGGCGTGAACTATCAATTCGAAGCATCATCGGCGATTGCATCGTATTCCCCTCATTCTGTCGTATCTTCTGAATCCGGGAAATCAAAAAAGCTACCGTAATTCCTTCTGTTCCATAACTGTAAACCGTCAATGCACTCATCACAATCGGAAGCTGCAAAATCTCACTCATTTTCCGGCACAGCATATCCGGATCTTTATTCACATGAAAATCAACAAAGGTCCCCAATGCCATATCCATCCAACTGCGTTCGATCGATTCCATGCTGTTGTTTGCGATGATGCTATATTCCGAAACCATATCTCCCCACCGAACAGTTACAGGAATATATAAAATCGGAAAACCACATTCATTTCCCAATTTCAATATCTCAGGATCTATCTCCTCATTTAGGTAACTTCCAGGCATTATCCCGATCCCCGCACATCGATGCTCGATCATCGCCTCAATCAGATGTATCCGGTTTTCTTTATTATCCGCCAGGCTCCAGAAACTCGTCAGATAAAAAATCCCCTCATCCAAATACTGAACAACCGCTGGATAGGTCTCTTCTAGAATCTCGAATCGTCGTATCACACGATACGCACCATTTCCTCCCGCTGCAATATAGCCTTCACGCATGGAAGGCAGGTTCAATATATCAATTGCTCTTATCATTCTGCCAGCACCTCCGAGTCGTGTTATATAGCGATCAATTATACTACAAATTGCCCGAACCCGCACCTAAAATAAAGTTTCAAATCAACACATTACACAAACCCTCAAAAAAGGGGGATGCTGCAAATCTGCAGCACCCCCTTGCCTATTTTTCTATCCTGATCAATGACCTAACTGATGTGCCATTTCTACAATTTCAGGAGTAGGGCCAACAACTCTACCTTCGTCAAGAATCTGAACACCATCTACCCATACGCTGCAGTTTAAGCAAATACCATCAGAATGGGTTGCTGCCGGGATACCACCCGGAATATCCGAAACAAGCTGAGGACCAACATTACCAAATCCCCACTCTGTACATCCCCATACTCGCTCATCTTCTACGATATCGCCATTGAGCATTGCATTCGGTCCAAAACCAAAGCTTCCATGCGCAACCAGATAAATCTGTTTGTCATTGAATGATTTCATCCATTCTGCATAAGCCTTTGCATCAGTTCCTTCGCCTTCAATCTTGGTAACATAACCCTTTTCAATAGTAAATGTAATCGGATTCTTTACAGCTCCCAGAGGCGGTGTGATAGTACCATCTACAACGATCGTTCCATTGATGCTGTCAAAGTTCGGAGACCAGCTAATCTGTCCTGGGAACATCTTAATTTCACCCTTACGTACATGTCCGTCTGCTGTCACATAAGCTCTACCCGGCTCATTATCGCATTCCAGGTGCATACCATTTGGAGATGTGATTACAAAATGTTTTCCAGCCTCACAGAAATCAGAGATTGCCATGATAAATTTGGTCAGAAGATTATTATCAACTTTACCAATATTACGAACCATCAGCTCCGGATTAACTCCGCACAGATTCATGTATCTTGGTCTATCTTCCGGATCCGCTACAATCTTATCATATGCAGTTGAATAGAAGATCCATTTATTGTTATACTCTACCCAGGCATCACATCCCTTGATAGCTGCCACTAACGGCTCAATCGGCATATCAATATCGCCGGCTTTTCCACAGTCTCTTGGTGTTGACATTTTCAGGACCAGCGGTTTTGCCCCAAGAGCAAAAGCAGCTTTTGCTGTTGCGTTTACAACGTCCATATTCGACTCTGTATCACACGTAATAGCAAGGGATTCTCCGGGCTGCAAATCAAACATATCATGAAGCAGCTTATAGCACGCATTCGTTAATTCTAATTCGTACATGTATGTGTACCTCCTATCATTTTATTGTTTTCTTATCCTACTCTTCGTATCTAGCCAACGCAGCCAGATAAATCTTTGTATCACGAACCAAGTTATCAATTACCACATATTCATTTGGTGTATGACACATATCATCCAGTGTAGACCAGATTACAGCAGGAATATTTTTCTCCCGGAGAATGGCGCCGCAGGTGCCGCCTCCGATACCACCGCAGTAAGCCTTTGTTCCCGTCTCCGAGATTGCCTCCATCAAGCTCCGTACTACCTTACTTTCCGGCGAGGTAGGCGGCGGTGCAACCACCCGGGTCAGATACTCCACATTCATGTTAATTCCCGGGTATTTTGCCTCATATTGCTTCATAAGTCCTTGGATAAACTCCATCACTTCATCCACTGAATAATCCGGTAAAATTCTTAAATCCATACAAAATACATCTTTTCCCGGCATGACATTAGGACTTTCCACATTGGCAAATTTTTGTGTCACCTCAAAGGTCGACATTGGTGGATTGAACATGGTGTCTTCTTTATCATATCTCGTTTTAAGAGCATCCTCCAATTCAACACCAAATTTCATTCCTATATAACATGCATTGATACCCAGATGTGGCATCGCTGCATGAGATGTTTTTCCGTTTATTGTAAATTTAAGCCAAATCTGCGATTTTTCTGCAATTTCAACAAAAGAGCCATCCGCGCTGCCCCCATCCGGAACAATTGCCTCATCTTTCGGCTGAATGAGTCCTTTATCAAGAAGTGCCTTCATGCCAAAATCACTTCCAGTTTCTTCATCCGACGCATAATAGAAGCACAAATTCCTATCTATCTGGATATGTTCGGCAAACAACGCCTCGCATGCATACATGGTAGTGATCACTGACTGGCTGTTATCTTCACATCCAAGTCCATAGATTCTTCCATCCTTTACTGTAGGAGTAAAAGGATCCGTATCCCAGGCACTTAAATCTCCCGGACCTACGGTGTCCACATGGCTGATAAACCACAGAGAACGATCCGTAAGCTTAGTTCCGGGGATTGTCACAACTACGTTGAGGCGCACGCCTTCTTTGACATTTTCGTCCGGAACCTCATATACCTCATAGGGGATCTGGCGCTTATCGAACCATCGCATGATCCACTGCATTCTTGCATATTCGCCGGTGCCTCCCATCTTCGGATTGACAGCAGGTATCGAACTCATCTCTATCATATCTGCAACCATCTGTTCCCGTTTTTCTGAAATCAGATCCTGCAATTTCTGAACATCCATCGTGTACCTCTCCGTAATTTATTACTTATTGATTAATGACCAAGCTGTCTTGCCAGCTCTACAAACTCTTCGGTCGGACCGACCACCTTACCTTCATCAAGAACCTGCACACCATCAATCCAGAGGCTGCAGTTCAATGCAATACCGTCCGAATGAGAAGCTGCGGCAATTCCACCTTCCATATCAGATACCAGCTGCGGACCAACATTTCCGATACCCCATTCTGTACAGCCCCATACACGCTCATCTTCTACGATGTCGCCGTTAAGCTGTGCCATCGGTCCAAATCCAAGACCACTATGAGCCATCAGGAACATATTCGGATCATCGAAGCTCTCCAGCCATGCACGGAAGTTTTCAGCATCTCTTCCACCTTCAATTTTTTTGATATAGCCCTTCTCGATATAGAACTTAACCGGTCCCTGTAATGCTCCGATTGGCGGAGAAAGAGTTCCATCAACCACAAGCACGCCATTTACACTCTCAAAGTTCGGAGACCAGCTGATCTGACCTGGGAACATCTTAATATCATTCTTACGAACGAATCCATCCGCCGTTACATAATCACGGCCCGGTTCATTATCACACTCCAAATCCGTTCCTGCCGGAGTTGTAAAGCGCATATGATGTCCTGCCTCACAGTAATCCGAGAATCCCTGGATAAACTTGTTCAGAAGAATGTTGTCTACTTTACCAATGTTGCGAACCAACAGTTCCGGATGAACACCGTTCTGATTCATATATCTCGGACGATTGTTCGGATCTTCTGTAATCTTGTCATAAACGGTGGAATAGAAGATCAGCTTATAGTTGAATTCTACCCAGGCATCACAAGCTTTAATACCATCAATCAGTGCTTTCATCGGCATATCTTTATCGCCAGCTTTTGCGCCTTCCGGTGCAGCGATCTTAAAGATAAGTGGCTTAGCTCCGAGAATCACTGCTGCTTGTGCAGTTGCTTCTACAATCTCATCACTGGACATTGTATCAGTTGTAATCGCAATTGTCTCTCCAGGTTTCAACATGAACATGTCGCGAAGCAGCTTCAAACAAGCATCGAGAACTTCATATTCTAACATAACACCCTCCATTCTATTGTCTCTTGGGACAATGTGTCTTTTTTATTCTTAATTCCCGGCATTCGGGAATCTCTGAATCACTATTTACATTTTCCACACAAATGGCATCGGACAAAGTGACCAGGTTCTACTTCCTGCATTTCAGGATCCACTTCCATACAGATTTTCTGCTTAAAGGCACATCTGGTGTGGAAACTACAGCCACTTGGAATATTAACAGGAGATGGAATTTCCCCTTCACTCTTCACTTTCTTTGGTTTCAATGCTTCTTCTTCCGGTGTAACAACCGGAATCGCCGAAAGCAGCATCTGTGTATATGGGTGCATTGGTGCTTCATAGAATGTTTTTGTTGGAGCAATCTCACAAATCTTGCCCAAGTACATAATAGCAATCTTTGTGGATACATTTCTCATAACACCCATATCATGTGTAATAAACATATATGTCAACTTCTGCTCTTCCTTCAGCTTCATCAGCATATTCAGAATCTTCGCCTGAATAGAAACATCCAGAGAAGAAGTTGGCTCATCCAAAATAATAAATTTCGGATTGCTGCAAAGAGCTCTGGCAATCGATACCAGCTGACGCTCGCCGCCTCCGATGGAGTTCGGCGTCTTATACATGAAATCCGGCGGCAATTCTACCATCTGAAGAATTTCACGAATTTTGTCATCTATCCCGTCTTTTGAAACTACATTGTGTACACGAAGAGGAAGACTTAAAATCTGACGAACATCTTGATACGGATTCAGGGATGAGCCCGGATCCTGAAATACAATCTGTGCATCCCGGCGAAAATCTTTGCTTCGTCCCTTTGTCTTATTCGTAATGGTCTGCCCGTTAAAAATAATCTCTCCATCCGTCTGACGGTACATTCCCATAACTGTATAGGCAATCGTACTTTTTCCAGAACCAGACTCACCGACCAGTCCCATAACCTCTCCTTCATTGATGGAAAAATTAACTCCGTCAACGGCACGGACAAAGCGATCTTTTCCAATGGGGAAATACTGCTTTAAATCTTTTGCAATCAATAATTCTTTTCCCATTACTCCGCTCCCTCCTTTTCCGTTTTTCCATCTGCATAGCGGAAACAGGCAACTTTATGTTCCGATTCAATCTCCACTACTGGCGGACGTTTTTTCTTACATATTTCCGTTGCGTATGGACATCTAGGTGCAAATCGACATCCTTCCGGAGGATTTACATAATCTGGTACATAACCGTAAATTCCTGCTGATAATCCACCGCCTGAAAGCCTCGGTACACAGGAAAGAAGTCCCTGCGTATATGGATGAGACGGCGATTTGAACAAGTCTTCTGTCCGACACGTCTCCACAATATTTCCGCCATACATGATATAGATTCGGTCTACCAGTTCTCTGGCCACACCAAGAGAATGAGTAATCATAATCAATGAACGTTTCTTTTCTTCTACAAGCACTCGCAAAAGATGATGAATCTGATCCTGAATTGTAACATCCAGTGCTGTACACGGTTCATCTGCAATCAAGAGTTCCTTCGGTGTAACCAACGCTGATGCAATACAGACACGCTGCCTCATGCCTCCTGATAACTGATGTGGATAACTTGCCATAATACGATCCGGATCCGACAACATAACACTGGTAAGTGCCTGATGTGCTGCCTCCGTGATGGCTTTTTTATCATTCTTTTTATAAAGACCGGAATACTTGATAATATCTGTCAGCTGCTGACCAATTGTAAATACTGGATTCAACGCTGACATAGGGGACTGAGAAATCATGGATATTCCGGTTCGTCGTAACTGTAAAAGTTCTGATTGCTTCCTTTCCAGAACATTTTTTCCTGCAAAATCTATCTTGCCATCTGGAACATGGATTAAATCCTTTCCCAGAACTCCCATTACTGTTTTCATTGTTGTTGTCTTGCCACAGCCAGACTCACCAACCAGACCTATTTTCTCTCCTTTTCCTACCTGCAGATTGATATGATCAACCACTTTAGAATAACCGCGATAGGTACGATACCAAATAGAGAGGTCTTCAATATTTAAAATGTTTTCTCTCATCCTTAGTGCCCTCCCTTATCAAACATGTCGCGGATACCGTCTCCCAGGAAGTTAAAGCCTAAAATCATAAATGCAATACCAGCAGCTGGGAATATTGTCAGCCACCAGATATCCGGCATTAATGCAGCACCGTCAGAAATCATCTGTCCAAATGCCGGTGTAGGAGGCTGTTCACCCAGACCAACGAAACTCAAGGACGCTCCCATCAGAATAACCCAGCCTACATCCAGCGCCATTTTTGTAAAAATAGGAGACAAACAATTAGGAAGAATTTCTCTAAAGAGAATGTGCGCCTTGGAAGCTCCTATTAATTCTGCATTTTTAACAAAGTATTCTTCCGAAATAGATGATGCCTGGCTGTATACAAGTCGTGTATACCACGGCCACCACATAATTGTTACTGCGAGCATGGAGTTCATCATGTTCGGTTCCAGAATCGAAGCTACACACAGTGCCAGAATCAGAGACGGTACAGAAAGGAATACGTCCGAGATTCTCATGATAACTGCATCTATCTTAGTTCCATGATAATATCCGGCCAAAAGTCCAAGTACCGTTCCTACCGGAACAGAAATAGCCAGAACAACGATACTCATAATCAGTGCACCGCGGAAACTGAAGATAACTCGCGAAAAAACGTCACGTCCCATCTGATCAGTTCCAAATAAGTAGTCCTTACAAGGCGGAAGGCTGGCATTTGCGTAGTCAACAAAACTACCGATGCTTTCCGGATGCGGAACAATTACTTCTGCAAAAATTGCGAAGAAAAACGAAAGCAATACAAGCACAAGTCCAAATACTGACAGTTTATTGCGACTGAATTTGTATTTATAAATTCGAAGATTCTCTCTTGTGGATGGAGATAGAAGCGGTTTACGAGCCGCTTTTGTTTCACCTTGCGTACTCATTACTTACTTCCTCCCTTCCGCATTCTAGGATCCAGAGCAGCCACAATCAGGTCTACCACCAGATTCACTACAAAAAATGTAATACCGATAATCAAAACAACCGCACATATAGCATTTAAATCCTTAAACAACATTGCATTAATTCCATATCTGGAAATACCAGGCCAGTTGAAAATACGCTCTACCAGGAATGCATTTCCCATCAAAGACGCAAAGTCCATACCCATGGTCGTAATTGCCGAGGTTGCTGACGGTTTCAGAAGATACTTCCTGATCAACAGGTTCGGAGGAAGTCCATGTCCCGTAGAAACTGCCATATATTCTTTGGCTGAGTTATCAACCAGAGAAGAGCGAAGGATTCTGGCATCCTGAACCATCGGCGGTACGGCAAGTGCAAGTGCCGGAAGAAGCAAATGTAAAAATGCATCCCAGGCCACTGTGAAATCACCTGCCAGCAACGCATCCAGCACAAAAAATCCAGTTACCGTTTTCGGAGCTACCAGTGTTGTGCTTAACCGTCCCAAAACCGGAATTGCCTGTAATTTATATCCAAACAGAAGCAAAAGCAGAATTCCGATTACGAATGCCGGAAGTGCTACTCCGATATAAGACAGAACTCGAATCAAACCATCTACCCATGTATTCTTGTATTTACCAGCCAGAAGTCCAAGAATAAATGTTCCGATTACCATAAATACACCAGCCATGATAATCAATTCCAATGTTGCTGGAAGAAACTGTGCCACGTCCATGGCTACCGGTCTCTTAGTTACAAAAGAGTTTCCAAAATTTCCTGTTACTGCACTAGTGAGCCATTTTACATATTGAACCGGGAACGGATCATAGAGGTTCATCTCCATGCGAAGCGCTTCTTTAGCTGCCTCAGTGGCTCTGGCTCCCAGAGCGATGGTAGCTACATCACCGGGAACAACTCTGGCAATGGTAAATATCAATAATGATGTTCCAAACAATACCAGGATTCCCATCAATAGCCGTTTTATTATGTATTTAATCACTACGCTTCACCTCTTACTGTCTGCAAAAAGGATGCTGCAAAATCATATATTTAGATCATAAACATGTTTTATTTTGCAGCAGAGCCTTTCACAAATCTTACTTTTGATCCAGATTATACTCAAATTCAGAGTAAACCTGACTATAACCATTTACACACTGTGGAACGCCACCCTGCTCTACAAACGGCCAGGTAACATAAGAGCTCTGGTAAGCACATCTCTCTGAAAGGTCACAGAGCCAAGCGCTCGGACAGACTTCATCAACAATATAGTTCTGGATATCTGCGTATTTTGCAAGACGCTCATCCGTATCTGTAGTTCCAAGTGCATCTTCAATCATATCGTTAACGGTTGAATCAGCTAACCACTCACCATTCTCCCAGGTTCCTTTTGTCTCATCTCCATAACGACTCTGTAAATAGATACCTGCATCATCGAACGGCGGAGCAGAGTTGATAATTGTAATCTGCGGAGAAGTTTCTACTGAACCCATCTGATCAATCAGAGAAACCCACGGAGCTTTTGCAATTGTAATTGTCACTCCAATTTCTTTTGCTGCTGACTGCATCATCAGTGCAATCTTTTCAAGGTCAGATACATCCGAGTTAACAACAATTTCGATCGGATAGTTTGCATAATCATTTGCATATTTAGATGCTGCGATGTATTTCTTAGCCTGCTCAATATCAAATTTAAAAGCCTTTGTATCTACATGACCCATAACACCTGCTGGAACCGGACCGGTTGCCTTAACGGAATCTGGGAAAATAGAATTAAGGATCGTATCGTAATCAATTACGCAGTTCATCGCACGACGGAAATTAATATCATCCATCGGAGCTGCCTGTGTGTTCATGTATACATTATATTCCAGACCATTGCTGTATTTAGCAATCGAAATACCATCTATCTTGCTTAATGCAGACAATGTCTCAACACTCTGCCAGGTATCTGTGATATCCATCTCTTTATTGTTGATCATCGTTCGAACTGTGGTTGCTTCGGTGATAGCCATCTGTTTGAAAGCTTTCGGAGCTTTCTCATTCTCCCATCCCATAAACCAATCCGGATTCTGCTCAGCATAGAAATAATCCTGCTGTACCAGTTCAACTGCTTTATACGCACCCGAACCTGCATCATGTGTCAGGAGATAGGTTCTTCCGTAGTCACCATTCTCACCGTAATTTCCGGCTGACTGTGTATTTGCCTTTACTTCATCTTCATTCAGGATATACAAACGAACCAGAGCGTTAATAAATGGTCCATATGCCTGTTTCAGATGAAACTCAACTGTATAATCATCGACGGCTACTGTCGTTCCCGGCTCAACATAGCTTGTAAAAATATAAGCATATCCCTCACCAATCGTTAACAGACGATCCATCGAATACACAACATCCGAAGCTGTTAATTCATCCCCATTATGGAATTTAATTCCTTTCTTCAGGTTGAAAGTATATGTAAGACCATCCTCACTGATTGTCCAATCTTCTGCCACTCTCGGGATAACGCCTTCATCCGCTTCATTTGACGGGAATATCAGTGTATCATAAATATTGATCGCTGCAATTAAGCTAGAACCAGTATTTACAATGGCCGGATCCAGATCCGGTGTACCGGACACACCAATCTTGATGCAGCTTTCCGCTTCCGCTACCCCCTGTCCGATTGCTGCCGCCTGGCTTCCTTCTGCACTACCTTGATTCCCACCGCCACATCCAGTTAAAAGCATAGCAAACATCGACGCTGCCAATACAACACTCAAAACACGTCTTTTTTTCATTTGGTCCTCCTTTACTGCTGAAACCTTTCGGTTTATCCCGCCAAAGAGACGTACATCTCATGGCATTTTCTTCTTTTTTGTGTTTATTTTCAGATTCGCTCATTGATATGTGATTATTATAGCAATTCACCCCTTCCTCTTTCAATTGTGTTCAACCACAAATTCATCTCATTTTTTTGTTTCCAACAAACAGCCCGCCTTTACTGGGAGGACAGTTTCCGTCAATGGCGGACAGTTTTAGCACTTGTACACGTGAAGCGGAGCGTTTTGTTTCATAGGAACATCCTATGAAACAAAAAAACAGCCCCTGCCACACGACAGGGACTGCCTTTTATATTAGACTCTAGGAGTTAAGCTCTATATCTAATAATATGTAACGATTCACATTCGATTATTTATCTTCTGCGATACGTTTTTTGTTGATGTCTTTCCACATCTCAACGTCTACGCCCTTCCAGCAAAGCTTATCCGGGTTGTAGTACGGGTCTTTCTTTGCTTTCATCTGCTCTTCGTAGTCTTTGTACAGTGCAAATACCTTCGGAGACAGAAGCAGTACAACTAACATATTGATCCATGTAGATCCACCAAGTGCAAGGTCAGAAAGGTTCCAAGCCAGACCGGAATCGATATTGCCCCAGATGAAGATAAGGATAGGCATAACAATCTGCATAATTCTGATAACCACTTTACGGGTAGCTGCTTTATCATCGCCCTGGAACAGGTAAAGAACCGAAGTCTCGCCCTCGTAATAGTAGCTGATTAAGCAGGTAAAGGAGAACAGAGCCAGCATGATAGCAATGAACAGAGGAGCAATACTTCCCATAACGGTGCTGCAGGCATTCTGAACGAAGATAACGCCATATGTTCCATCTGCTGCTAACTGAGCCATCTGATCGTGCATTGCACCGGTACCACCGATGTAACCAAACTGTGTATTGTAGCATCCGCTTAAGAGCATCATCAGACCAGAAGCGGTACATACGATAACGGTATCCAGCCAAACACCAGCTGCGTTTGCCATACCCTGTTTAATCGGGTGGCTGGTCTCTGCTGCTGCTGCGGTCGGCATGGACTCACCCATACCAGATGCAGATGAGAATGTGCCTCGTTTAACACCCTGCTGGATAGCGATACCAACGCCGCCGCCCAGAAGAGCTTCTTTGGAACCAAATGCACATTTAACAACGTCTACGATAACGCTCGGAATCTGACCTGCGTTTGCGATTAAGATAACAACTGTTGCAATCAGGTAAATACCTACCATCGGCGGAACCAGCATAGATGCTACAGAACTGATTCGTTTAACACCACCCATAACTACAACTGCCATAGCCAGTGCGATAACCAGAGCCGAAACCCACATCGGAATACCTAAAGCGTTTTTGAAGCCATCGCAGATTGTATAGGTAGCTGCTGCCGGCATGAATAATACAACGCCCAGTCCGAAGAATGCTGCGTAGAATGCACCATATGCTTTCCAGCCAAGACCTCTCTCAGCACAGTAAGCACCGCCGCTTCGATACTGACCATCGATACGGTTCTTATAAAGTACGGATAATGTACACTCAGTAAAGCAAACTGCAGAGTTTGTCATACCAGCGATGATCATCCAGAAGAGTGCGCCAGGACCGCCCATGTAAAGAGCTACGGCTACACCGGCTACGTTACCGGTACCAACACGCATCGCCATGGTCGTACAGAACGAAGCGAATGAAGAAATACCGGATTCAGACTCCGACTTGTCAATAATTCGGCTCCACATATCTTTGAAATGAACAAACTGGAAAAAGCCGAGACGGATTGTGAAGTATAAACCACTACCAACAATCAGAACTAACATTCCAACGCCCCAAATGGGTCCGTTCAACATACCGACAATGTTGTTAATTGCTTCCATATAAAGTTCCCCCTTTATTTGATGTAGTGCCGCGCGCTGGCTAAGCAAGTTTTTCAATTCGCTCAAAAAACTTCTTGCTTTTGAAAAAATTATATCACTAAAGTGAAATTTGTTCAACAAAATTATTTGAATTTATTATGCAGGATTTTCATGGCACAGCACCGAATCATGAATTCCTCTGTTTTTTTCATGAAATAAATTGCACTTCTTCGAGAATCAATTAGTATAAATGCACAAAATATCATGATATTTTGTCTACAACTGCGTCACTTTCCGTTAGACTCCCGTTCAGAATTTTGTCCATTTTCTTTCGGAGTTTCATGAATTTTGTTTACCATTTGTTTATTTTTTAACTTTTTGTGTATTTCATTTAAATGAAATTTTCATGTTGTATTTGAGATCCTGGGCGTATTTCTATCTTTTTCTCCCATTTCTTTCACGAATATGATATACTAGGGACACTTGGCAGAGCCATCGGAATGAATGTCCGCCGCACACGCACCCGTGTAATCCGCCCGGATATTTCGTATGAATCAGATTTGTATTCTACGTAATTCGTACAAATTTTCTCATCCTCCTTTGGTATCTGTCAGCTCTGTACATTTTATGAATCAGACCGAACGCTTATTACGAAAATGGAGGAAGTATTTTTTGGATCTCAAAGATATGCGGCTTTTTTTAGCCATTGCAGAAGAAAACAACCTGACGCGTGCCGCCCAGAAAAACGGTTACACGCAGTCGGCGGCAAGCCATATGCTGCGAAATATTGAAACGGAACTCGGATTTTCCCTGTTTTCACGCTCCCAGAGGGGACTTGCCCTGACACGGAATGGCGAGGCGCTGCTTCCCCCGATCCGGCGGACGCTGGCGGCGGCGGAATATTTTGATCAGACAGCCGCCTCCATCCGTGGCGTCCAGACCGGGCATATCCGGATCGGCGCTTATCTAAGCGCTTCCGTCCAGTGGCTGCCGCCTGCCCTCAAAAAGTTTCTCTCCGATTACCCGGATATGACCGTGGAAGTGCTGGAGGGATGTTCACAGGAGATTGAGGGGTGGCTGGAAAATGGCTCCATCGATTTCGGCATCGTTGGCCCCCACCCGGACGGAAAAATGGACTGGCTTCCCCTGAAAAAAGAACCATACCTGGCTGTCTGCGCGAACGATTCCCCTTATGCAGAATATGAGCGCTTTGACTTAAAAGATCTCCCCAAGGTTTCTTATATAGAAGAAAAAGGCGAAAATGACCTGCTGCGCCAGTTCCAGCAGCTCGGCATCACACCGCCAAAGCCGTCGTTTACCTCACAGAACACTTACTCCATGCTCGCGATGGTCAGCCACAACCTGGGTGTCTGCATCCTGCCGGAGCTGGTTGTCCGCGATATTTCTAAAAATGTTGTCCGACTGCCGCTCAATCCGCCGATGGAGCGCGTGCTCGGCGTCCGGATTCCGTCAGCAAAAAAAGCGTCCCCGGCTGCCAGCCTGCTGATCGCGCAGCTGCAGCGGACAGTGTTTGAGTTGGAAGGACCGCTTTTATAGTCAGATGCTTTTTAGAAACTTAAAATGAAAGTTTTGGGAAAAGAGGCGTCATTCGAATATGAATTTTCAATCAATGGAATATTTTGCCGCGGTTGCGAAAAACCGCAGCTTCACCAGGGCCGCCGATGCGCTGCATATTACCCAGCAGACGTTAAGCGCCCATATCGCCGGAATCGAGCGGGAGCTTGGATGTCCGCTCCTAATCCGTCACATCCCGCTGGAGCTTACCTATGCGGGGGAGGTATTTCTGCGCTATGCAACGGAATTTAATACAAAATATGACTGTATGCTTCACGAATTTGGCGATATTTTAAATAACCAGACAGGAAAACTGCGGATCGGCATCGCATTCACGCGCGGACACGCCATCATGCCGGAGCTGATCGCCGCCTTTCAAAAGGAATATCCCGGTGTGGATGTGGAACTCGTCGAATCTTCCAACGATGTGCTGCAAAAATACTTGCTGGACGGCACAATTGATCTGGCGATCGCCAATTTTTCAGTTCGCATTCCCGGCATCATTCTGCGGGATTTCTATGAGGAAGAGATGGTTCTCATCGTCTCCACTGCCCTGCTGCAGGACATTTACGGCAAACAGACCGAGAGCATTATCCAGGAAGTCAGCCGCCATCACCGCTACTCCCTTCTGGCTCCGTGTCCGTTTCTCCTAAACCGTGAACATGATCTGGTCGGACGCATCGGGCGGAATATCCTCGCGACAGACAACTTCGTCCCCTCGGTTCATGCCTGCTCTGACAACATCGCTACCCTGCTTGCCCTCTGCGCGATGGGAAAAGGTGCCTGCATCAGCCCGAAAAACCTCGCATTTTCTATTCTCAGTAAGGAACAGCTGGATACACTCCATGTCTTTACGCTCGGGGAAGAAGCGCGGTACCCGATCAAATTTGCGTGGCTGGAACAGAGCTATGAGTGGAATATGATTTCACGGTTTATTGAATCGTCGCTGAAATGCACTCAGTGACATACTCCCTCCACTTAGCTAATGCTGGAAGTGGGGGCTTCTCGTTCGATTGCCCTATTGGGCAAAGCATAGGCGAGCTATC
>OCHM01000041.1_pt1 | contig 95087 bp, 72 predicted proteins | sample 1538901 | NCBI WGS metagenome assembly OCHM01 (sample SAMN04571734, study PRJEB22368) | human gut metagenome | biome: human gut; material: stool | host: Homo sapiens | place: Luxembourg | collected 2012-11-08 | reverse complement strand
CGCGGTGGACACCCTTGCTATTGGCTATACGATTCCCGCTATTAGGGCTCGTTAGGGACTTGCACCCATTAGAATAAGCTCATGCCGAGCATACAAGAAAGCGCCTTGCAGAAGCATTTGCATTGCAAGGCGCTCAACGACAATCAAAAATTATAATGTATTATCTATATAGAATTTAGAATTCATATTCTCCATTTTCCTCTTCTTCCTGAACGCTGAATCCATTGTTTTCGTCACCATCAGGAGTCCAGCCACGGTCACTTCCAATGCTTCCAGCCATTATCTGTAAAGGCTCCATCACGATAACGCTAATCTCCGGAGCTACGTATTTCTTCTTTTTCATAATGCAGTTATAATATTATTTCTTTACCACTACCTTGTTGTCAACAATATACACACCCTTCGGCAACTTATCGACGTTGCTGGTGTTCATACGCACACCGCCAAGATTGTAGATGCCGGTGTTTGCATTCTGCTTGTTCTCCTCAATCACATGGATGCCAGTTGTATCATCCATGCCGTTTCCATCCAGCGAGAACATCAATATTCTGCCCGTGTGCATTTTCTCCTTAAGCCAGCAACGATAAGCTTTCACATCGTGCGGCTTAATAGTGTGAATCAAGTCGCCCTTGCTGAACATATAAGAATCCGCTGATACCGTAGTCGGATTGCTGTACGAACCGGTATAGGTCATGCCTCCGCCATATACCGTGTGTGTCAATTCGGATGTCTGGTCATCGTAGTTTATGCCATTGGCTACATATACAGGCCCGTCGAGAGTCTCCGTAACACCGTTGATAGTGTATGAATAGTTGCCGAGCGGCTCCTTTGTAGGATATATTATATAAGGAGTGTTCTTATGAAGCACTACATCATCACCTGCTACGTTTACTGTAGAGAACTTTATCCAGTTGTTCTCCAAACGGTCGAACTCAGCCATCTGTACACCCTCGCCGAAGGCTTCCTTAACCTGAGCTGCTGTCATATCGACGGGGAGGATAATAGAGTTCCATCCCTTCTTGTCGTTGGTAGCATTCTTGGTGAATGTACGGTGGAGCAGCATCTTGGCTCCAGTGTACGACTTAGTAACTGCAAGAGTCTTGTCCTCATCAAGGACCAGAAGGTCGTCGTATCCGTTGAGGGTTCCATCATCATTCATGTCGGTGCGCAGAGCGAAGCCCTTAATCTGAAGATTCTCAAGAGCAGAGAGCGCCTTAACAGGTGTGATACGAACCTGATCGAACGACTTGGTAGGATTAAGCACGGCATAGCTGTCGCCCTTACTGCCAATAACATCAGCACCAAGAACCTTCCAGCTTGTCAGTTCTTCCTGCTCCTCACCATCAAGATAGGTGGTCAACTTAAGACCTTCGCCCAGACTTGCACCCAATCCTAAAGCCAGATTCTGGGTTACCATAACAAGTTGCTGTCCCTTATCAACTACTTTACCCATATTGACAGAGATTGTGGCTCCACCCAAGTTTACTCCCAACGGGAGAGTAAGGTATGTATCCAACGACTCGTCAATCAAGTTGCCCAACTCGTCGTAGCCATTGCCAATGTTGGCAACATGGAACATCTTGGTGTTAGCAAAGTCGATGGATGCATTGGTGTTATTTGTAGATACCACCTGAGCACCATATATAGGATTGGTAGTAGCGTTGTCTGCCTCAGCATCAGCAACATACGCATAGTAGATATTGAGCTGTGAGAGGTCGGCAGAAAGAACGCCTGTGTTATAAAGTACAATCTCATCAAACACACAGCCCGCAGGCACATCAACATTCAGACACATTTTACGTGTTTCCTCTTTACCGATAAGTCCGGCTGAGATGGCATCCCAATGGGTTGTTACATCTCCAGTCACTTCCTTGCCTTTATTGTAGAGCTTGATGTTGTAGAGATTAAGCACATCAGCATCGAGTCCGGTAGCCTTAACAGATACCACAAAACCAACCTTCATCTTGCCATTGAAAGCTCTTGCATTGCCATTCAAACCATCAGCAAAGTTAGAGCCATCAGCAGTCTTGATGCCAACGAGACCTGTGTTGGCAGCCAATTCAACGCTTGGCTGACGATAGGCGAAATCGTTGAGAGAAGTAGTAAGTATGGCTGAGCGGTTCATCATTCTATCGGATATCTGTATCAAACCACCGCCCAACTTATCGCTCAACACGTATTTAGGCTCCTCACCCTCCTTATTGACAAGGATATCCACTCCGTGTTCCTCCGGAATATATGTGGGAGCATAGTTGAGGGTTGTCTCTTCATAGCAACCATCAGCTGCTGTCGCACGGAAAACATACTTGCCGGGAAGAGACAAATTGCTTACCAAGCCTGATGTGGCAACCACTTCAACAGCATCGGCACCCTCAGGATAGCTCTGGACATACCATGTCACATCTACATTCTTATTGTGCTGCAACTGGAACTGATTGACACTTCCAGACACATCGCGGCTTGATGTGGCATTGATTGGACAATGGTGGGAAGCAGCATCGGGAGCCATGCGGACAAAGGCGTAGTTGACGGAGGTGCCTCCAACTGTCAGTCCGATTCCTTTGAAGTAAATCTTTACTGCAGAAAAGGCTGCAGGGGCTCTCATAACGACTTCACCGTCCTTGGTATCCTCAATTAGTCCAAGCCCCAGAAGTTTATTAGAGATGTCATACTTGCCTATTTCTTTATTCTCTTTGTTGAAAAGTGTGAGTTCGATGCCTGAACCTACCGAAAGATTGGCGAGATTAAAACCATTAAACTTGAATCCCACTTCCGTTCCCTTAGGGAATGACTCCTTATTATCAGAAGGCTTGGCGTATACAGTAACTGGAGTTGATACTGGAACTAACACTCCTACTACAGCTGCATAGCCATTGGTAAGATTCTCATCAATCATATTACCACCCAACTTACTTGTACTCAATGTAAACGTTCCGCGCTTCTGTTCCTGAGAATACTTCGCAATACCATTCTCCTTGTTGTTGGTAATAGTATACTCACGAGCCTTGCCTACAAATGCATACTTGATATTTATAGCAGAGAGCAACTTGGCATCAACTCCACACTGAACGAGCTTGATTTCATCGAAATCACCGGGAGCTGTAGCCATATACAATTTGTTTACCTGGTCAGAACCAGGGAATGTCAGCAACGACAGTCCAAGACCAGTGACAGACTTACCGGTAGAGATCGACTGGAGGTCGCCAACCTTTTCACCGTCCTTAAGAAACTGTATTTTGTAGAACTTTGCTAAATCGAGAGTAAGGATGCTTGCATTTGATTTTGCACAAATGACAAAACCTGCCTCTGTACCACCAGCATAATAATGCTGATTGTCCTTCACGCTGATAATAGGACTTGCTACTACGGTAGCTCCAACAAGCGCCGGAATCGTAGCATAATCATCCAGATCATCATTAGAAATGTTCTGAAGGTCTTTTGTTCCTGATACCACTTCAACGCCATCAAAAAGGCTGTTGATCATACAACCGGGTCCTACAAGTGCACGACGGTTGTTAAAATAATTCTCCTTGTTAGGGTCTGAATCCTGCCAAACCTTCTTCTCGCTTTTGCCAACACCATTTGCGGTTGCTGCATCCATTGACATAGTAAAAAGCAAGAGAGTTGCGACAAGACAAATTCCCTTGATAATTTTTTTAGACATTCTTTAAGCTTTGAATAAAACTGTTTCCTTTTTACATTAAAATTTATACCAATCAAATTTTTCGGTGCAAAGGTATATAGATTCTGAGGACTTAAGTTCATTGAGTAATGTTATGGTAAGTAAGAGTAAGTGTATAAAAGCATAACTATCACACATACAGTTATTTACAAAACGTTGGGGGGGTGGGAGTAAGAATCACTCAAAAAACAATAAAAAAAAGTAGGAAGTAAGTATGGTAAATCAATAAGAAATCGTTAATTTTGCAGGAAATAAAATAAGGTCTAATTTTGAAATTCCAATGAGAACATTAATTGTAGCCTTTATTATCTGTGTGTGTGCATTTTGTGCCCACGCAAACAACAATAATCTGTACAAACGTTTAGACTCGGTAATAGCCCATAGTGCTGTTTACGATTCTATCAAAGAAAAAAGACTAAAAGAAATTAAGCTTGGTGCTATATACGTGACCAACCCGGCAGACAAGCTGCGCATATATGAGAAGTTGGCCAAAGACTATAGTCCATACGTTTACGACTCGGCAATGGTGTATGTCCAAAGGGGAATAAGCCTTGCAGAAAAGACTGGCAATTCTGATTATTGCAATCGATTTCTGATTGCAAAGGCAAGCCTGCTGATTGAACGAGGCTTCTATATTGAGGCGAAGGAAAGTCTAGACAAGATCGAGATATCACAATCCGATCCAAAGCAAAATTTCCTTTTCTACTGCGCCCAGAGTTCACTTTATTACAATCTGAATGCACATTGTCAGAAAATGGAGTTCAGCCAACATTATAACGAACTGTTCAAGGAATATATCAGCAAGGCTCTATACTACTGTCCGAAGAATAGTGCAATGTATTATTACATGAAGGGTATTAACCTCTTTTACTCAGGCAGGAGTATCAATGAGATTAGTGCTTCATTGAATAAGGCAATGCAAATGTTCGGACCCGAAAACCGCATGTACGGCAGGGCGGCATGCGTTCTGTCGAAGGCTTACGGCAACAATAAACTGTGGGAGCAGCAGAGGCGTTATCTGCTGCTTGCTGCCATTAGCGATGTAATGTCGTCAAACAATGAGAGTCTGGCATTGCAGGATGTTGCTCTGTTGCTTTATAAAAACAAAAATGATCTTGACAAAGCCCGGAAATATATCAATCAAACATTGAAAGACGCACATGAATATAATAGTCGTCTGCAACGTGTGGAGCTATACGCCAACCTGCATGTAATATTATCGGCTTACAATGAAAAGCTCCAAAAGGAAGCCATCTGGAAAAACGTGACGATAATATGTATACTTATGCTGTTGGTTGTCATTGCAGCAGTAGTGGTGTACGTCAACCGGAAAAAAGATTTGTTGAAACTGTCGGAGAAGGAACTGAAAGCCTTGACTGAAAAGTTGAGCGCTACCAACAAACAACAGCTAAAGGACAACAAAGCACTTCAAGACTCAAACGATGAACTTAAGGGCTCAAACAAAGCACTCAAGGACTCTAACGATGAGCTAATGAGTTCAAACAAAGCACTTCAAGACTCCAACGATGAGCTAACGAATTCAAACAAAGCGTTTCAGAACTCCAATGACGAACTGATGAGCTCAAACAAAGCGCTTCAGGACTCAAACGATGAACTTAAAGGCTCAAACAAAGCACTTCGGGACTCTAACGATGAGCTAATGAGTTCAAACAAAGCGCTTCAGGACTCTAACGATGAACTTAAGGGCTCAAACAAAGCACTTCAGGACTCTAACGATGAACTTAAAGGCTCAAACAAAGCACTTCAGGACTCTAACGATGAACTAATGAGTTCAAACAAAGCGCTTCAAGACTCCAACGATGAGCTAACGAATTCAAACAAAGCGTTTCAGAACTCCAATGACGAACTGATGAGCTCAAACAAAGCGCTTCAGGACTCAAACGATGAACTTAAAGGCTCAAACAAAGCACTTCGGGACTCTAACGATGAGCTAATGAGTTCAAACAAAGCGCTTCAGGACTCTAACGATGAACTTAAGGGCTCAAACAAAGCACTTCAAGACTCTAACGATGAACTTAAATACAACAACGATGAACTTAAGTACAATAACAATGAACTTAAGAACTTTAACAACGAGCTTAAAGACTCAAACAAAGCACTTAAAGACTCTAACAACGAGCTTAAGGACTCAAACAACGAGCTTAAGGACTCAAACAAAGCGCTTCGGAACTCAAATGATGAGCTTGAAAACACCAACACAAAGCGTGAGTTGATGGCTAATGCCTTTATCATGCTCTGCTATCAGTATATTGAGCGGTTGGAAAATCAGCGCAAACTGGTAATACGTAAAATTAAGACAAATCAGCAGAAAGAACTGCTGAGCATTCTATCTTCTTCAAAGCGAAGCACTGAGGAGAGTCAGAACTTCTTATCGCAGTTCGACAAAATCTTCCTCTCGCTCTATCCATCGTTTGTAAAGGAGCTTAACACCTTATTGACGCCCGAGGCGCAAATCCAGCTTAAGGAAGACAACGAGTTGACCCCGAGCTTGCGTGTAGCTGCCTTGGTAAGGCTGGGCGTAACGGAGAGTCCCAAGATTGCCGGCATACTCTCCTACTCGCTACAAACGATATACAATTATCGCTCGACGCTCAAGAACAGCGCCATCGACAAAGACCATTTTGAGGAGAATCTGCAAAAGCTGTGCTCAGTTTATTAAAGGGTTGTTGTAGTGTTGGCAAAGCTGTTGCGTAATGACAAATTATAAATAAAAGTTCAGTTGATTGAGTAGAGGGCATGTCAAAAGTCAATGCAGCACGCCCCAAAGGGTAGAGTGTTCAAAATCCGGCGCAGGGGGAATTCTCCGTGGATAGCCCCTGCGCCGGATTTTGAGGTCACTTGCGAAGCGTTGTATTGGGTTATTTACCTTTCAGCAGATAACCTTTTAGAAATGATATTTCAGGTCGATACCGAGCTGGAAGGGATTGCCAAGCTGGGCGAAGGAAAGCGTTTGGCCCGTCGCGCCACTCTGCACCACGAAGGTGTTGTACTTGGTATCGGTGAGGTTGCGCACCCAGAGGTTCAACTTCAGCGGGCCGAAATTGCCCTCGGCGTGGGCGCCCAGGGTGGCGTAGAAGTTTTGGCTGATGGTGTTGGCCTCGTCCCAATAGGTCTGTCCCTGGGCCGCAAGGTTGAGTCCGACGGTGACATCGCGAAGGTGGAGGCGATGGGTCGGATCGAGGAGCGCCGCGGGATCGACCAGGATCTTGTAGTCGGCAGTGGCAGCGAGCGTATGCTGCGGCACGAAGGGCACGTGGTTGTCCTTGTAGCTGACGGGAGAATAGCCGGTGGCGGTGCGCACCGAGTCGGTGTAGTCGTCGAAGCAGGCCGAGGTGAATCCATAGGCCAAAGACCACGAGAGGCGCTCATCGGTCGTAATGCCGCGCAGGCGCGCCTCCAGGCCACAGGAGTGGCTCTTGGCAGCATTGGTCATCATGCGGCCGAAACCATAAGTGCGCGCCATGACGGAGACCTGCTGGTCGCGTATCTGCATATAGAAGGCAGAGAGGTCGAGCTGCAGGCGCGAGTCGAGCAGGTTGAGATGGGCGCCAAGCTCATAGTTCCAGGAGGTCTCGGGCTTATAGGTGATGGACTTGGCGATGCGGTCGTAGGCCGCTGCGTCATGGTCGATGCGGATGTCGCCTGGCTGGCGGAAATTGCGCGAGGCGGCCTGGAGCTCACTCTGAAGGATGTCAGAGAACATCTGGATATTGTAGCCTCCGGCACGATAGCCCTTGGCAAAGAGCGCATAGACGTTGCCTGCCTTGCCAAGGTTGTAGGTCAGTCCGACCTTCGGCAGAAACTCGTCGAAATGGTTGCGCTGGTGGTCGGCGAGCGCCGAACTCACCGTAGAAGCCACCTGCTGGCCCATGACGCTGGCGGCGACATTGACCGCAGCACTGGCCTCGTAGTCGATGACCACGTTGCTGTAGTCGTAGCGGAGGCCGAGGGTGGCCGTCAGGCGGGGAGTGATCTCGATGTTGCTCTCATGATAGACACCGAGGTTGTAGGTCGGCGTGTGATAGTTGCCGGGCACGTCCGTCATGTGAAGGTTGATGTTGACGCCACCTGCGGCCGTGATGGCTGTCGCGGCCATACCCTGGGCGAGCGGTCCTGCCACCTCGGCGGGTGTCCCCTTCGCTATCAGCACGTCATACATCTTCTTCTGCATGGCGGAAGATATGGCCGAATAGGCCGCCTGAGTAGTGGTGGCAGACAAGGTCTTGTTCATGGCCTCGCCAAAGTGGACGGGGGCTTCGGTGCGGAGCCACTGGTAGGATCCAAAGGCGCCGAAAGCCCAGTGCCAAATGCCCGTACCACGACTCTTGACGGAGAACTCCTGCGAAAGCGTGTTCTGCAACTGCTTTTGCGTCAGGCTCATATAGTCCTTCGGCTGGTAGTCGACATCCATCAGCATGCGGTCGTTGAGCAGCTGGTAGGTCGTCGTGCTGGTCGCCTCGAAACCCTCGCCCTTGTAGGCCGCCATCACACCCGTGTTGAGATAGTTGCGCTGGTAGTAGCCCGGGCGATTGGTGTTGGGGTCCTGCGTGCCCTTTTGCAATCCGTAGTAGGGCGAGGTGATCGGGGCGGAAGCGATCATGTCGGCCGTCACCAGTTCGCCATAGGGGAAACCGTGCTGGTTGACATGCTGATAGTCGGTGATAAAGTCGAGCGACCAGCGGGTAGTGGGACGCCACGAGAGGCGCACCCGGCCGCCAAACTCATTCATCTGGTCGGCGCGCTCGCCATTATACTGGTTGGTGAAAAAACCGTTGGTACCATTGTAGAATCCAGAAAGGGAGTAGGCGAAACGGTCGTTGACGCGCGCGTAGTGGCTCACCTCGGCCTTGCGACCAAACTTGGTGGCGAGGGAGAGGCGGAGGTCCGTGCCCTGATAGTAGAAGGGATTGCGGGTGAAAAGTCGGATCAGGCCGCCCTCGGTGTTCATGCCATAGAGCGTACTCTGCGGGCCGTGAAGGATATCCACGCGCTCCACGTCGTAGGTATGGAAATTGAACGCGCTCTTGCTCAGAATCGGCATGCCATCGACATAGATGCCCACGGCGGGAGAATTGATGCGCGATCCGATGCCACGGACGTACATTGCCGAGGTGATGCGGCTGCCATACTCGGGCATGGAGAACGAGGGGACGTAGGAAGAAAGCTGGCCGAGACTCTGCATATTGATATTGGCAAGCTGGGAGGCAGAGAACTGCGTGCTGCTCAACGGCTGGCGACGCAGGCGGTAGGCCTCCTTCGGTTGCTCGATGACGACTATCTCGTCAATATCATAGACCTTCGCCGTATCGGTAGGGATACTGCGCGGCTCTTGGTCGTTCTCCGCAGCTGCTCCGAGGGGAAGTCCCAGGGCAAGCAGAGCGAGAGAACCAAAGATCGATTTTTGCATATCGCTGATAATATATTATATATAAATGTAAATGGGACTGCAAAGGTAGGCAAAATCGGGGAGATACTGGCCACCGTGCTTTCAAAATCATTATCAATAATGATAGGCGCGAACCAACCAGCCGCCTCATCGTTCGGAGAGGAAAGGACCACCCCACCACTTCATCGATCGAAGAGGAAAGAATCAAGCCAGCGCCTCATCGTTTGGGGCGAACGAAGGGCGTAAACGGCGAAAAACTGCGTATTTTCAAAATTATCAGAAAAAAGTCCTGCAAAAGTTTGGTCACGTGAAATATTAATAGTACCTTTGCACCCGCAAATGAGAAAAGCGCCCAGCGCAACAACGCATGGTGTGTTAGTTCAGTTGGTTAGAATGCCTGCCTGTCACGCAGGAGGTCACGAGTTCGAATCTCGTACACACCGCTTTCATATTGCAACCAATGGTGCGTTAGTTCAGTTGGTTAGAATGCCTGCCTGTCACGCAGGAGGTCACGAGTTCGAATCTCGTACGCACCGCAAGAAGCATCCTCAAAAGGGATGCTTCTTTGTTTTATATATTGTTTACCAGCCTGGTAAACAATTGGATCTGATCAATTACAGAAAGTGGGATCAAATCAATTAGAGAAGTGGAATTACCAGAAGTCGCAAAAGGGCGGATCCCAACGGAACCGCCCTTTGCTACTATAGGATTCGATTTGCTAATTATGATCGATAGCTATTACTTCTCGATAGCTACCACGCCGGGAAGCGCCTTACCCTCGATGGCCTCCAACATGGCGCCACCACCGGTAGAGACATAGGACACCTTGTCGGCAAGGCCGAACTTATTGACGGCTGCGACGGAATCGCCACCACCAACGAGCGAGAAGGCGCCATTCTCCTGTGTGGCCTGGGCTACGCACTTGGCAATCTCACCCGTGCCATGAGAGAAGTTCTCAAGCTCGAAGACACCGACCGGACCGTTCCACAAGATGGTCTTGGAAGCGAGGATGATCTTCTCCCAGTTTTCGAGGCTGGCCGGAGCAGCATCCATTCCCTCCCAATCGTCGGGAATATCATTGATCGGGAAGATCTTGCGGGGAGCATCGTTGGAGAACTCCTGAGCGCAGACAGTAGCCACAGAGAGGCTCAGATTGACGCCCTTCTCCTTGGCAGTCTGAATCACATTGAGTGCCTCGGGAATGAGGTCGTCCTCATGGAGCGACATACCGATCTTGCCACCGAGGGCCTTGATAAACGTATAGCCCATACCGCCACCGATGATGAGATTGTCCACCTTGTCGAGCAGATTCTTGATAACGCCGAGCTTGGAGCTCACCTTAGAACCACCGATAATGGCGGTGAAAGGATGCTGGGCGTTCTTCATCACGTTGTTGATGGCCGTCACCTCCTTCTCCATCAGGAGACCGAGCATCTTGTGGTCCTTGTCGAAGTAGTCAGCAATCACGGCCGTAGAGGCGTGCTTGCGATGGGCGGTGCCAAAGGCATCGTTGACATAGACATCGGCGTAGGAGGCAAGCTTCTTGGCAAACTCCTTCTGACGATCCTTCATCTCGGCCTTGGCCTGGTCATACTCCGGGGTGCCCTTCTCGACACCAACGGGCTTACCCTCCTCCTCGGCATAGAAACGGAGGTTCTCCAGCAGCAGCGCCTCGCCACCCTGGAGGGCAGCCACCTCGGCGTCGGCCTTGCCGGCATCCTTGGCAAATTTCACGTCCACGCCGAGGGCGTCGCTGACGTTCTTGACAATCTGACTCAGGGAGAGCTTGGCATTGACCTTGCCCTTCGGTTTGCCCATGTGGCTCATCATAATCAACGCGCCACCATCGGCGAGAATCTTCTTCAGCGTAGGCAACGCGCCACGAATGCGGGTGTCATCCGTAACATGGCCATTCTCGTCCAATGGCACATTGAAGTCGACGCGGACAATAGCTTTGTGTCCTGCGAAATTGAAATCGTTGATGTTCATCGTTCTAAATTCTTTAAACCTTAAAAAAGTATCTATTACCAGTTTTCTAAGTCTTGATTATGACAGACACGCTCCTGCACCACTATTCATTCATGGACATCAGGAACTCCTCGTTGTCGCGCGTCTTGATCATGCGGTCATGGATGGTGTTCATCGCCTCGATCGACGTCATATCGCCGATATACTGACGGAGGATGCGCATGCGGTTCACAGTGGTGTCATCCTGCAGCAGGTCGTCGCGGCGCGTGCTGGAGGCCACGAGGTTGACGGCCGGGAACATGCGCTTGTTACTCAACGAGCGGTCGAGCTGCAACTCCATGTTGCCCGTTCCCTTGAACTCCTCGAAGATCACCTCGTCCATCTTGGAACCCGTATCAATCAGGGCCGTGGCGATGATGGTCAGAGAACCGCCACCCTCGATGTTGCGCGCAGCACCGAAGAAGCGCTTCGGCTTCTGAAGGGCATTGGCATCGACACCACCCGTGAGCACCTTGCCGCTGGCGGGAGCCACGGTATTGTAGGCGCGCGCCAACCTCGTGATGGAGTCGAGGAAGATCACCACGTCGTGGCCACACTCCACCATGCGCTTGGCCTTCTCCAGGACAAGGCCGGCGATCTTGACATGGCGCTCGGCAGGCTCGTCGAAGGTGGAGGCGATGACCTCGGCATTGACGGTGCGGGCCATGTCCGTGACCTCCTCAGGGCGCTCGTCGATGAGCAGCATCATCAGGTAGGCTTCGGGATGGTTGGCGGCAATGGCATTGGCCACGTCCTTCATGAGCATGGTCTTACCAGTCTTGGGCTGGGCGACGATCAGCGCGCGCTGACCCTTGCCAATCGGAGCGAAGAGATCGACGATACGCGTGCTCAGATTGGTGGTGGCGCGGTTGCCACAGAGCATGTATTTCTCATCGGGGAAGAGCGGCGTGAGATGCTCGAAAGGCACGCGGTCGCGCACCTCGGAGGGCACACGCCCGTTGATCTTGTCGATGCTCGTCAGCGGGAAGTATTTCTCGCCATCGTGGGGCGGGCGCACATGACACTCCACCACGTCGCCCGTCTTGAGACCAAAGTGCTTGACCTGCTGGACGGAGACATAGACATCGTCGGGGGAAGAAAGATAATTGTAATCGGAAGAGCGAAGGAATCCATAGCCGTCGGACATCACCTCAAGAACGCCATTAGCCTTCACCAAATCGGAAAAATCAAACTTTTCCACACCTGCCTGTGCGGGAGCGGCGGCCACGGGCTTGAAGGAAGCTGGAGCAGCAGCCGCTGGCTGCGTCGTCGGACGATCAAAGATATCGAATGTGGGGAGCGCGCCCTGGTCTTCTATCGGCAGGTCCTCGACGACGATGAAATCCGTGCCGTCTCCAGGATCGCCTGCCCAGACACCGTCTTCGGTCATGCCTGGGTCTTCCTTGGGAGGATCCTTGCGGTCGTTGACCTTGGCCTGGAGCTGGGCCAAAAGATTATCGTGATCCTTGTCCGTGGCCGCGTGGTCTTCTTCCGCTGCCGTCTCGATCTCGCTTTGGCGTGCTGCCGCCTGCTCCTGGATGAAGTCGGGTACTTCCACTGCCACTGGGCGGGCCTCTTGGGCAGGCTCCTCAGACTCGTGCTGGAGATCCGCTTCGTCGTTGGGCTGCTGAGCGGCGCGCTGCTCGCGAGCCTGGATGTAAGCCTCTGCACGCGCGATGGCTTCTTGCTCGGCCTTTGACTTGCGTCCCCTATGCTTAGGGATAGAGGCCATAATCTCCTCAGGGGTCATGTTATCCCAATTCTGTTCGTTCAGCATAATCGGTTCTTCCTCTGCTGCGGTCTCCTCTTCTTCCTCGGGCAGCCCAGCGGGCAAATCCTTGAAGAGGGAGGGAGCCTCGTTCTTTATCTTGTTTTTCTTTACGTCAAAATTCTCACCCTCGCGGCCATTGACAGTATAGACACGGTCTGTATCTTTCTTGGCTATTCTCACACGCTTGCGCTTCAGTGGCGCGGCCTGCTCGGCGGCACCACGATCCGCCTGGCGGTCGAGGATGGCATAAATGAGTCCCTCCTTGTCGTCATCAAACTCACTGGTGACACCAAGAGACTGGGCGATATTTTCCAATTCGGAAATATCCTTGGTCAATAATTCTTCTTTACTCAACATATATGTTATATGTGTAGGGAAATTTTTCGATGTATGATGCTGGTTTCAGAACTGAAACCGAGCGATTCGAATGTTGATTTGTGTGTGCAAAGGTAGTGAAAATAATTGGAAGACAACAAAGGTAGCCTCATTTTGGCATGAGTTTTAACATTTCTTTGTTGCGCACGGTCATTGCCTTCTCCACTGAGCTTCGGGGCTATAGCGCAACCATCCGCGGGAGGAGCGCAAACGGCACCCTCCCCTATCATACTACTACCTCTTGCCGGCAGCAACCAAGTCCTTCGCACACCCTGGCGCGACGGAAGCAGTTATCCTACGGACTGATACCCCTTGATGGAGTTTTTCTTCTGACTGTCGTAGATGGTCTTCTCGGTGTAGCCACCAGCCTTGACAAACGCGGCCAACTCCTCTGCCTCCTCGGCATCATTCTGATAGTCGCCCATACGGCCTTTCAACTCGGCAATCGCCCATCCGGCGAGCGCGACAAGAAGGAGCGCGACAAAACCTATGAATAAAATGTTCATTGTAATAATCGTATCTTTATATCTGTATTTCGACGTGCAAAGTTACAGTAAGTTTGCGAGATACGCAAATATAAAAGGGAGAAAATATGACGGGGAGATAAGACGGCGGAAAGAAAAGACAACAGGACTACATAACAAAAAAAACTTTTCGAGCGCCATCACGGCGCTACGAAAAGCCTCATTTTAAAACCCTTAAACCATAAAGTAGTCGATAGGGGAATCGAACCCCTATGCCAAGATTGAGAATCTTGTATCCTAACCATTAGATGAATCGACCCTAAGGTTACACCACAAACACTTTACCCACTAGGGTATACTTAACAAGTAGTCGATAGGGGAATCGAACCCCTATGCCAAGATTGAGAATCTTGTATCCTAACCATTAGATGAATCGACCAACGGACATCTTTGAGAATCCTGGCGGAAGGAGGGGGATTCGAACCCCCGGTACGAGAAATTCGTACGGCAGTTTAGCAAACTGCTGGTTTCAGCCACTCACCCATCCTTCCAGAGTTCGTTACCGAATCGCCAAGCATTGTCTCTCAAATGCGGGTGCAAAGTTAGCTATTTATTTTCGTCCCGCCAAATTTATCGGAATCTTTTTTCTAAAAATCTTTCTCTTTACAGTTTTCTCCTTATTTATTTGGCGCTTTCTGCGCTTTTCTCGACCAAAAGCCACCATCCACCCCTATCATCACAGGACCACGAGGCGACACAGACGTCTTCGGCAGCGAGGGCGCGCGAGGGACTGCCGAAGTGCGCATTTTGTTTCATCACGAGGTTGCAAAATTTTCTCCCCGAGGAAACGCATTTTCTCTTTTCTGAGCAGGCACAGAGGGAGGCAGGCGAGGACGAGAGAGAGAGGGCAGTTACCGGAGTAACCAGGGCCACACACTGTCCAAAGAGACTGCGTCAGAGTTTCACGGCAGAGATGTCCACCAGATGGTTGACGATGGCATAGATGGTGAGGCCGGCCGGTGAATGGATCTGTAGTTTGCGGGCAATATTCCGACGGTGGGTAATGACGGTATTGGTCGAGATGCACAGGTGGTCGGCAATCTCCTTGTTTGTCATTCCCTGGACGACTCCGATGACCACGTCGCGCTCGCGGTCGGAAAGGGCCTCGCCATTGTCGGCATTCTGACCCAGCATCGATGAGATCTTGACGCTGACGTCGTCGCGCTTCAACTTTTTCTCATGGCGACGTACGGCGGGGATGAAGATGTGGTCCTCCACCTCAGCATGGGAAGAGAGCCAACGCTCACAGTTATATAGATTGTAAAGCGTGGCGGTGAGCTGGTTGTTGTGGAGGCTGTCGGAGGGAAGATACTTGATGATAATGCTCTTCAGCTCGCGAAGTTTCAACTCGTTCTGTCCGTGGTGGCGGGAGAAGGTGTGGATGTCGTACTGGTCGCTGGCCTTGCCCTGGATCAGTTGCTCGACATAGGGGAAGAGGGACTTCTCCTCAAACTGCATGTGATTGCGAATGGAGCGGGCATACTCGTCGAAGAGTTTCATGATCAGGCGAGCGAGGTTGTCGCTCTCGTCAAGGGCGCGTTCCAGTTCGCGCCGGATGGCCGGAAGCTGGTAGCCGAGGTAGTACTCGTGGCTCGCACGGAGATACTTGACGAGCGTGGGCAGGGAAATGCGGTCGGTATCGTCGAAGTCGCGATAGCCATTGATCGTGAAATTGACGACGGTGAGGAAGGTATAGGTATCTACCTGCTCCTGCTCGCAGACCTCGCGGACCGTCTTGTCGCCAAAACCGAGATGGATGCCAAAGCTGCCGAGACTTTGGAGCAAGTCGTAATTGTCGCGGATAAGGCTGATCATCTTATCCTCTTCCTGGTATGTTTTCTGAATTTTCATCTTGTTCTTTCTTTTGCCTACACTGCAGGGGTTATTTCACGTTGCAAAGTAACATAATTTCCTGCTATTATACAATCATCATTTATGGGTATTTTAGCTTCGCGCCCTGTCGGTGGAAATCGTCCTTCGACGAAGCCTCCTCACAGGAAGCCACCGCATTATTCGTCCGCAAAGGTACGAAAAAACTCTTTTTCCGAAGTCTCTTCGCAGGGAAATATACACAAAACAATGTGCCTTATCCCCATGATTAGGTATAGTGCACCATCCCTTGCACGGGGCCTTGGAGCGATTTTTGCACATTCATTGCTCACAAAGAGGCTTTACGATTTGCAGATATGGATGTTTTTAAGTATTTTTGCATCGGAAATTGGTCATGAGAACGTTTGGGCACCCCGACGGGCGGAATACGAAGCTGGCTGCCGCCGCGTCCAAGCACATGCCGCAAGTGGAACAACAATCTAAAGACAGACATCCATACAGCGCATCAAATAATCTAAAATAGCAACAATGGAAAATCAAGAAACAAAACCAATCGAATTGTCCGAGAGCGCGTTTCGCGAGCTCAAACCGGACGAAAAGTACGAGCCGGTGATGAGTCCGGACAAGAATTATCCCGAGGTCAACGCATGGTCTGTGACCTGGGGCGTGCTCATGGCGGTGCTCTTCTCTGCCGCCGCTGCCTATCTGGGACTGAAGGTGGGCCAGGTCTTCGAGGCCGCTATCCCCATCGCTATCATCGCCATCGGCCTTTCCTCGGCGGCAAAGCGCAAGAACGCTCTCGGCGAGAACGTCATCATCCAGAGTATCGGAGCTTGCTCGGGCGCTATCGTGGCAGGCGGCATCTTCGTCATGCCGGCCATCTACATGCTCGACCTGCATGCCGACTTCCTCAGGATCTTCATCGCCGCGGCCCTCGGTGGTGTCTTGGGTATTCTGTTCCTGATTCCTTTCCGCAAGTATTTCGTCAAGGACATGCACGGAAAGTATCCCTTCCCCGAGGCAACGGCTACGACCCAGGTGCTCGTCTCGGGCGAGAAGGGCGGCAGCCAAGCCAAACCGTTGTTGCTGGCAGGCATCATCGGCGGACTCTATGACTTCACCGTGGCCACCTTCGGATGGTGGAACGAGCAGGTGACAAGCCGCGCCGTGGCCTTTGGCGAGACGATAGCCGAGAAGGCCAAGCTGGTCATGAAACTCAACACGGGTGCTGCCGTGCTCGGACTGGGATACATCATCGGCCTCCGTTACGCCTTCATCATCTGCATGGGCTCCATCTGCGTATGGTGGATCATCGTGCCCGCCATGGCCATTATCTTCCCCGACACGGTACTGAACCAATGGGATCCGACCATCACCACCGCCGTGGGCGATATGACGCCTGAGCAGATCTTCACTTCCTACGCCCGCTCCATCGGCATCGGCGGCATCGCCATGGCCGGCATCATCGGTATCGTCAAGAGCTGGGGCATCATCAAGGGTGCTGTGGGCCTGGCGGCACGCGAGATGAAGGGCAAAGGCGCCGCTGACAAGGACGTCATCCGCACGCAGCGCGACATTTCCTTCAAGATCATCGCAGTGGGATCGGTCCTCACCCTGATCATCACCTTCCTCTTCTTCTACTTTGGCGTGATGAACTTCAACCTTCTCCATGCCGTAGTGGCCATTCTCCTGGTGGCTATCATCGCTTTCTTGTTCACCACCGTGGCTGCCAACGCCATTGCCATCGTCGGCTCCAACCCAGTATCGGGCATGACGCTGATGACGCTGATTCTCGCCTCGGTCGTCATGGTGGCGGTCGGTCTGACGGGAAAGGCTGGTATGCTGGCCGCACTCCTGATGGGTGGAGTGGTCTGCACGGCACTGTCTATGGCTGGTGCTTTCGTCACCGACCTCAAGATCGGCTACTGGCTCGGTACCACGCCGAAGAAGCAGGAGACCTGGAAGTTCCTTGGCACGATCATCTCTGCCGCCACCGTCGCTGGCGTGATGATGCTATTGGACAAGACCTACGGCTTCAAGGGCGACGCGCTGGCTGCTCCGCAGGCCCACGCCATGGCTGCCGTCATCGAGCCGCTGATGAGCGGACAGGGCGCACCGTGGCTGCTCTACGGCATTGGCGCCGTCATGGCCTTGGTGCTCGACCGCTGCAAGGTGCCTGCACTGGCCTTCGCGCTCGGTATGTTTATCCCCATCCAGCTCAACTTGCCGCTGCTCGTGGGTGGCGCAGTCAACTGGTTTGTCACCACACGCAGCAAGGACGAGGAGCTGAACAAGGCGCGTGGCGAAAAGGGTACGCTTATCGCGTCGGGCTTCATCGCCGGTGGTGCGCTGATGGGTGTGGTCTCCGCCCTGCTGAAGTTTAGCGGCGTGGAGTTTGACTACACCAACTGGTGGAACAACCACCTCTCAGAAGTACTCTCACTGGTGGCCTACATCGCATTGATCATCTATTTCGTCTTTGCGACCAGGGTCAGCAAGAAGGACATAGAGTAAACCTCTTTGATGCCCGGCGCCGATGCGCCGAGCATCATTACGACAGAAATCACAACGACAGACATCATTACGACAGACGGGCGGCTGCTATCATGCAACCGCCCGTCTCTTCGTATAGGGTTTCTGTTCTACCGACTACATCTTGCCTGCGTCGCCCAGGTAGCTGTCCTTGAAACCAAGGAAATAGAGCACGCCGTCGAGACCAATCGTCTTGAGGTTCTGCGGCGCATTGGCCTGGACACGGGGCTTGGCATGGAAGGCAATGCCCAGTCCGGCCTCGCTGATCATCGGCAGGTCGTTGGCGCCATCGCCTACGGCAATGGTCTGGGCGAGGTTGACCTTCTCCACCTGGGCGATGAGACGCAAGAGTTCGGCCTTACGCTTGCCATCGACGATCTCGCCAAGGTAGCGACCGGTCAACTTGCCGTCTTCTCCCACCTCCAGCTCGTTGGCATAGACATAATCGATACCATAGCGACGCTGCAGGGCCTCGCCAAAATAGGTGAATCCACCACTGAGGATAGCGATCTTGTAGCCGTAGGTCTTCAGGACGCGCATCAAGCGGTCCGTACCCTCCGTGATCGGCATCTCGTCCACGATCTCAGCCATGACACTGGCATCAAGACCTTTGAGCAAAGCCACGCGACGGGTAAAACTCTCCTTGAAGTCTATCTCGCCACGCATGGCACTCGCCGTGATGGCAGCCACCTCGTCATAGACACCATTGCGACGCGCCAGCTCGTCGATACACTCCGCCTGAATCAGCGTAGAGTCCATATCGAAGCAGATCAAACGGCGCATGCGGCGATACATATCATCCTTCTGGAAAGAGAAGTCCATCTCCTTCTCCTGAGACAAGCGCATCAGTTCGCGCTGCATCTCCTCACGGTCGCGGGGATTGCCACGCAATGAGAACTCCACACAAGCTCGCATGTTCTTCTGCGGATGGACGATGCTCTGACGGCCTGTGAGGCGACGGATGGCATCAATATTCAGTTCCTGACGGGTCACGACGTCGGTGGCAGCAGCAATCTGACTGGCTGACAAGCCGCGGCCGATGATCGTAAGGATGTAGCGGTTTTTGCCCTGCCGGTCCACCCACTTCTCATACTCCTCGTCACCAATGGGTTCGAACTCGATGTTCACACCCAGCTCGGTAGCCTTGAAGAGCAGGTTCTTCATCACATTGCCCGATGTCTGCTCGTCAATGCGAAACAATATGCCCAGACAGAGCGTACTATGGATATCAGACTGGCCAATATCCAAAATCTGCGCATTGCCCTGCGCGAGAATATCCATGATGGAGGCTGTCAGACCAGGACGGTCCACACCCGTTATACTAACCAAGATTTGTTCTCTCTTTACCTTGTTGTCTTCCATATAAAACTAAAACCATTATTTACTGCGGCGTCGCAAGGCGTGGTAGGCCCTTGCGACAGTCGGGGCGCGGACAAGGTCAATCTGCCTTGCCGCTAAGCCCCATTGCTTGTCATTGATTATCCTTTATGGGTGAAGTGTATACTATCACTACCAAAAATCTCTTTTTACCTATATTTTATTGTATGCCCCGCTTGTCGAGCGCATCGGCATAGTCCTTCGCATTGCGCTGGTGCTCCTCGTAGGTCTTGGCAAAATTGTGGGACCCACTGAAGTCGGGCTTGGCACACATATACATATAATCGTGGTGCGCATAGTCGAGCACGGCGTCGATAGCTGCCACGGAGGGGATGCGAATCGGGCCCGGTGGAAGTCCTTTGTGGCGGTAGGTGTTGTACGGACTGTCGGCGGAAAGCATTTCCTTATAGATGCGCTTGGCTTTGAAATTGCCCGTGGCAAATTTCACGGTCGGGTCGGCCTGGAGGCGCATGCCATCGTTGAGGCGGTTAATGTACATACCCGCCACCTTCGGCATTTCGCTCTCATCATTGGTCTCCTCATCGACAATGCTCGCCAAGGTAATCACCTCGTTTTGCGAAAGTCCCATGTCCTGGGCCTTCTTCATGCGGTCCTCATTCCAAAAGCGCTTGCTCTCTTTGTCCATCCGCTTAAGAAAATCGCTCACGCTGATGTCCCAATACAAATCATAAGAGTTGGGAATAAACATTCCGACAACGGTCTCCGGGGTGTACCCGTAGCGCTTGCAGACCTTCGGATCGTTGAGGGAGTCGAGTAGCTCGGCAGAGGTGAACATCAGTACACGGCTCACCTCGCGGGCCAAGTCGGCCTTCGTGCGCACCGACTTCAACGTCAGCGTCTCCGAGGCCTGGGCTCCATTGTGGATATGGCGGTAGGTTTGAAGCGCACCCTCACTTCCCACGCGGTAACGGCCGGTCTGAATGTTATCGGCATAGTCGGACCACAGCAGCAGCCTGCGGAACACTTGGTAGGGGACGGGCTTTGAAACGCGTTTCACTTTGACCAACACGGAATCGATGTTGTCGTCAGTATCAATACGGATGCAGGTATTGCCAGCACCACCAGCCATACTTGAAAAGAACAAATAATAGACGATAGCGGCGAGCACAACAGCCACGACGGCCAATGCCTTCCACTTGTTACCGGAACTTCCCTTGCGTCGGGTGGAGCGTCTTTTCTTCTTTACCATGATATACTGCTATTCGATTAGCGAGTGCAAAGGTAGCTAAAATCAAGTAAAAGACGCTTCTTTGAAACCACGTTTTATCTTTTTTTGAACTTAAAAAGCACTTATGTCTATAAAAAACGGTAATTTTGCGGCATCATGTACAGAGTGCGCCACCAAACGAAAGCGATAGGGAAAGCCATTGGGAGAACAGTCATGCTGCTACTCCTGCTGGCAGGATGGGGTACGACGGAAGCAAAACGGCACGCAAAGACGGACGACGTGCTCAACCTGGTGGCCTCCTATCCCGCGCTGATATGCTCTACCCCACCCGACTCCTTCACCACCTTTAGCTATGCCAAGGTGCTGATCAACGTCGATCGGCGCAACCTGACACTCGCCACCGCGCCTACCTTGTTCTATCTGATGCATGACAACCGCCGCCACTTTCTCTCTGAAAGTTATGTGCGGCTCACCTACCACCGCGACCGAGACGACGTCATCGAACCGTTGCTCTATCTCTCAACCATCTACAACCGCCACCGAACGCTCCCCAACCTGCGCGTCTATCTCCTACCGTCTCCCTACGAACCCACACTGTTTGCCGGGCATATTCTCTCGCCGCTCTGTCCGGAGAACCGCAGCTTCTACCGCTATCGCACACGGACGGACGAGGACGGACTGCTGCGACTGTTCTTCAAAAGTCGCATACGCAACACCCAACTGCTACGCCGAGGATGGGTGACGATCGAGAAGGGTACGGGCAGAATCCGAAGATTCCGATTCGAGGGCGAATATGACATGGTGGCTTTCATCACGGAAGGGGAGATGGGCTCGGAGGGGATCCCGTCGCTCTTCCCGAAGGAGTGCAGCCTCAACGGTACGTTCAACTACTTGGGCAACCGGCTGCATGCATACGTCAGTACTTTTCCTCAGCTCCCCGAGCTGCTTCCCAACCTACCCAAAGTCAGCAACGACCCGATGCTCATGGACAGTATCCGGCCCGTAGCACTGGACAGCCTCGAACTACAACTGGCTGCCACCTACAACCACCCTGCCAAGGACACAACCGCCAAGGACACCATAGCCTCAGACAGCATAGCGAGGAAACGGACCAACTGGGTCAAGCGCATACTGTGGGACATGATCGGCGACAATATCCTCAACCGTATCAGCGCGCGCTTCGGTAGCAACGACCAGGGATACGTGCGCTTCAACCCGCTCTTCAACCCGCTCTATATGGGATATAGCGAGCGACGCGGACTGTACTACAAGTTTAAGATGCAGGGCAACTACCGCTTCAACGACAATAGTGAACTATCCACAACGCTCAGGCTGGGCTATTCCTTCAAACAGAAGCAACTGTTCTTCAACCTCCCCGTGACGTGGCGCTTCAACAAGCGGCGCAACGGCTTCGTCTATTTGCAATACTCCAACGGCAATCGTATCACCGACTCGCGCGTGCTGGAGGCTATCAAGGGCACTACGACGCGAGACACCATCCAGTGGGACACCCTTGGCCTCGACTACTTCAAGGACTCTCGACTACAGCTCTCGGCGGGGATCGATCTCGACCCGTCGCGACTGGCCATCGAGACGGGTGTCGTCTTCCACCGTCGTACGGCCCTCAACAAATATGGTTTCGACCTCACCAACCGACCGAGCACCTATCGCTCCTTCGGTCCCTTTGTCAAACTCACCTGGCGCCCCCTCACCGACCGGGTGCCATTAGCATTCTCCATGCGCTACGACCAAGGAATCGAGTGGTTGTCCAGCAACCTCCGCTACTCGCGACTGGAACTGGACGGACAATACATCCGCAACCTCTCGCGCATGCGGAGTCTGTCGCTACGGGCAGGTAGCGGATTCTATCTCGACAAGGTGGGAAACACCTACTTTGTCGATTACCACAATTTTCATGAGGAATATGTTCCTGGCGGATGGAATGATGAATGGACGGGAGAGTTTGAGGTACTCAACTCCCATTGGTACAATGCCTCTCAATTCTATGCGCGGGCGAATGCCACCTACGAGAGCCCAATGCTTTTCCTCTCCCGCGTCCCCTTACTGGGACGAGCCGTGGAGATGGAACGGTTTCATGTAGGGGCATTGGCCGTCAGCCACTATGTGCCGTACATTGAACTGGGGTATAGTTTCACCAATCGCCTGTTCTCCTTCGGTATCTTCACGGGTATGGCTCCCCACCACTTCGAGGGTGTGGAACTGAAGTTTGGACTGGAGCTTTTCAATAATTGGTAAAAGACTAATTGACCGTAATATGGAAGCAACCCTGCTTGTTCTCGTGCTTCACAAAACAGCGGCCCTGCTTTCTCATATCACTAAGGACTTCACTAAGCACCCACTTGAGCGTATCGTCACGCACAGGACGTGTGACGGGTGCGTAATGGTTGTAGGCTATGTCAAAAGTGGTGCCATAGAGGTGGCAACTATTCTCTGTCGCATTGTGATTGTAGCGGCGGAGCGCTACGACATCCTCCTTGGTACGAAGGAGACTTGAGACAATGAGCTTGTTCATCGGTATGCCCTTCATCTGGAGACTGTCGAGGAAATTGCAGGCTATATCCTGGAGCAGGACGGCGGCTCGGGGCACCAAATAGGGCACACTACGGCTCAACTTGCGCACGTCATAATAGGGATTGCTGCCCACATAGACCAACTCTCCCTTGCGTTTTTCGGCATCGGCGCGGTCGAGGACGGCGCTCACTCCGTGACGCTCGGCTGCCTGCAACTGCACCATCTGGGAGTCGGGAAAACACTCACGATAACTGCCAACGCCACGCACACGGGTGCGACGCTCGCTGCCGTCGGGATTGAAGAAGTTTGTCAGCGCAAAAGGAATGTCCGACGAGCCCAACAGACGGGTAGCATCGCTTTCTTTCGTTTCGGCTACCCCACCATCGTTGCTCGCCACCATCTCATCTCCTATACTGTCGGCAGCAGCCAACGACGAGTGGTCTATTTGGTCGGAATAGTGCGTGCCCGCCACATCAGGTCGAATAATCCGGACCAACGCAAGCACACCCGTGACGATAAGAAAACCTAACAAGTAATTCTTCTTGGACAACTTAAACTTCTTCATATTCGGTCGCAAAGTTACAAAAAACACCCGACAAGAATAGTAGGTCTGCCCATCTTTTTATGATGAACAAGACCAAAAAGAGGGCTTTGCCCCATTTTCAGCGGACTAAGGGTTGAGTTTCACCTGGGCATAGCGGATCGCCTTGCTCTCTTTGGAGAGGGAGACGGTATAGGCCGTGCCCTTAATAGTGCGGCGATAGACGTAGCTTGCGCCTTCTATCTGCCAGCAAGTGTCGTGGCGGCTGACGGTGTCGATACGGTGGAAGAAGTCCAACGGGGGAATGGTGTCCATCGTGAGCACTGCTGAGAAACTGCCACTGGCCACGGTCTCCTCATAGGCAGCGATACTCGCCGTGTCGGGGACGAATGGGGTCTCGCTCAAGACGCGGTACATCGGAAACTGGAGGCCCGTGACCAGCTGGAGATTGACGGGCATCACGGTATCGGTCTCCAACGGGGCAAACACGCTCTGCGGCACACTGTCGGCATCAGAGGGGGTGGAGTTGGTGGCAAGATGGCAAGAGGCCAGGGTGGAAAGGCAGATGATATAAAGCAGCTTTCTCATGTTTATTTTCCTTCTTTTTCGAGTTTTTTGATCCTACGTTGCGCCTTAGCGTAATCGGGACGCAACTCCAAAGCCTTGCGGTAGTTTTTGATGGCAGCAGCCGTAAGGCCCTCGCTCTCGCATTCTTTCCCCATCACGAAGTATTCCGTTGCAAGTTTTTCCAAGAACTTCTCCCGAGCAGCCAGCGCTTCCTTGAGGCGCTCGTTCTCCTCGCGCAAGGCATTGAAATGGTTGAGCTTCAAGCGGAACAGGCGCTTACTGGCAGGCTTCTCGATGTCGTAGCGACTGTGGATGGCAAGAAAGAACTGGTCAATGAAACGTCCATAGTCTCCCTTCTCCCAGGCGCGGGCAGCATCATAATACTCCTTGTCGGCCTTGGACTGTCGTAATACGCGCCCGATCAGTCCGGCATCATTGTAGTTGCGGGCAAAGCCTAGTACCTCGTCCTTCACAAAGATGTCGCTCCGACGCACGGGAGCGTGCAGGCGAATGCCCTCCAAGGAGGTACAGCGGGAGAGTGCCACATAGGTCTGGCCACCCGCAAAGGCCCCATGGCCTAAGTCGATATCAGCTCGTTGGAAGGTCAGTCCTTGGCTTTTGTGGATGGTAATAGCCCAGGCGAGTTTCAAGGGATACTGAATGTAGGTGCCAATCTGCTCCTCCACAATCTTCTTCTCGGTCTCGTCGAAGTGGTAGCGCACGTTTTCCCACAACTCTCGTTCCACCTGGAGCTGGTCGGCCGTCTCTGTCTGCACATAGAGAAGGCCTGCTTCCTCGTCAATACCGGTGACTACCCCCAGCGTTCCATTGACCCATAGATGGTCTGCATTGTTCTTGACGAACATTACCTGGGCACCTACCTTCAATTGAAGTATCAAAGGTGTGGGTAAGGAACTTTCAGGAAACTCACCATTGATTTCCCCTACGAGCTCTATGTTGTCGCCAGACAACTTCGACAACTCCTCAGAATTGATCCAGTCGGCATTGTCGCGCGTCGTGGAAAGAGTGATAGAGAGGCTTCCCGAAGGTGCGTCGGCCGGTTGCGAGCGTTGCGACACGCGGGCATTGAGGGCGGCGAGGTCTGCAGGTATCACCCGATTGGTGCGAATGTGGTCGAGGATGGAGATGAAATGGGGATCGGTCTGTCGATAGACCTTCCTCAGTTCGATACTGACCAAGGGGAAGGCACGAAAGATATGGGCATTGAAAAAATAGGCTCCCTTATAGAAAGGTTCAAGGAGCTGGCGGTCCTCCTCTTTCAAAACGGGCTCCAACTGATAGATATCTCCCACGAAGAGCATCTGCTTGCCTCCAAACGGCTCGCGCATCTTATGACAGTAGATGCGCAGGACCTTGTCGATGAAGTCGATAATATCGACTCGCACCATCGACACCTCGTCAATGATTATCAACTCCACCTCGCGCAGGAGCTTGATCTTTTCGCCATTATAGCGCAACGTCTTGCGGATATTGCGTGCCGTATAACGGGTGTCGGTAGGCAACAACGGATGGAAGGGGAGTTTGAAGAAGGAATGGAGCGTAGCGCCTCCAGCATTGATGGCAGCAATGCCCGTCGGCGCAAGGACGACATGCTTCTTCTTGGTCGTAGCAGCAATATAGCGGAGGAAGGTAGATTTGCCTGTCCCCGCCTTGCCCGTCAGGAAGAGAGAGTGATGCGTGAACTGGACAATCTGGAGTGCCTGTTGCAACTCCTGATTGTCCAGATCCACTTTTTCTATAGTCGGTCCAGCCATGTCCTTTCGTTACCGATATTATAGCTGTTCGGCACGAGGACGCTGAGCCGGGGCGATACGCTGATGGCCTTCCGTCGATCCCGTCTTTCCTGACGACTGACTTGACTTGCCGGAAGAGGCGTTCGACTTGTTGGCAGAGGAGCCACTGGTCTCTGTCTTCGACTTGTGGTCGCCTTCGCCATGTCGAGGTTCCCCTGAGGCACCAGCCTCCTGCGGCATAGGCTCTCCATTCTCGTCCAGCATCTCTTCCTCCACATCTTCCTGGTGGTGGCGACGATTGCGATAATAGAGGTCGAGCGTATCGTTTTTGGCAGTCGAGACTACCGAAGTTACACATTGATAGGTCGAGGCCTCGATCTCGTCAGGGTCGGGAGCTGGCCACTTGCCCTTGTATTTCTCGTGATAGCGTGCGTCGGCATAAAGCATCTTGATAAACTCGCCACAGACGGGGAGTGCAGTCTTGGAACCCTGACCGAGGGCTCCGGTTCGGAAATGGATACTCCGATACTCGCCACCTACCCAGCATCCGACAACAAGTTTGGGGCTGACCGCCATAAACCAAGCGTCGGCGTGATTGTTGGACGTGCCGGTCTTGCCACCCCAATCCGTATCGCCGTTAGGCTGGATGTAGTGGTTGAGGCTCATACTCGTGCCACGCGGCTCCATGCGTCCGCCTTTGAGCAACTCCTGCATGAAGAAAGCTGACCGGTAGGGAATGGCTTGCTTCTGATCGTCGGGACCATGGTAGATTTCATTGCCGTCCTTATCTACAATCCGCGTCACCAATACGGGCGAGTGGTGTTTGCCGTCATTGGCCACGGTGCAATAACTATCAGTCAAATCCAAGAGATTGACATCGCTCGAGCCCAAGGCCAACGACGGCTCGTCGGCAAGCGGACTGGTGATACCCATGTCCTGGGCCGTACGGATGATATTGGGTATTCCCATCTCCTGACCGAGCTTGACGGCAATGGAGTTGATACTCTGGGCAAAGGCGCGCTTGAGCGTGACGCTATCGCCCGAGAAACGTCCATTGGCGTTGGTAGGCCGCCAGGTATTGTACTCGCCAGTCTTCTTGTCAAGCACCTCCATCTGAATATACTCGTCTCGGCGCTTGTCACAGGGAGTAACTCCCTGATTCATTGCCTCGGTATAGACAAAGAGTTTGAAGGTGGATCCTGGCTGACGCTCTGTCGTCACCTTGTCATACTTCCACGACTCAAAATCAATATCACCCACCCAAGCACGTACCGCTCCTGTCTGCGGCTCCATGGCTACCAGTCCGGTATGCATGAAACTCACCATATAGCGGATGGAGTCGAGCGTGGACATCTCCTTCTCTATCGAGCCTCGTTCGTAGTCGAAAAGTCTGACCATGTGCGGCTTGTTGAGATAGTGGAGCACACTGTCGGGGTTGTTGGGGAAGCGCTGCTGAAGGGCGCGATAGACGGGAAGGCGCTGGGCTATCTCCTCGATAAACCCGGGCAACTCCTTGCCGGTCTCGTCACACCAAGGATTCATACCATTCCATCCCTTCGCATCACGATGGATGTACCAATGGCGGTCGAAATTGCGCTGGATCTGCTCCATCTGCTTCTTGACGGCCTGCTCGGCATACTCCTGCATCTGCAGGTCGATGGTGGTATAAATCTTCAGACCCGCACTATACAGGTCATAGCCATTCTCCTTCAACCACGGGTCGAGGTATTTTGAGACGGCCTCACGGAAATACAATGCCTTGCCGCCATAGTATTCCTCCACATGAAGTTCAGCACCAAGCTCGCGTTTGGAGTAGCGCTCGTAGTCAGACTGTGACATGTCGCCATGCGTCACCATATTGTAGAGCACGGTATTGCGACGCGCCATGGAGTTTTTGGGGTGTGAAATGGGATTGTAGGAAGTCGTGGCCTTGAGCATTCCCACGAGGGTGGCACACTGGTCGGGCGTCAGTTGACTGGGTTTGCAGTCGTAATAGGTCTTGGCCGCCGTCATGATACCAAAGGAGTTGTTGCCAAAATCTACCGTGTTGGCATACATCGTGAGAATCTGCTCCTTGGAATAGACAAACTCCAGCTTGGTGGCAACAATCCACTCCTTGCTCTTCATGATGAGCATGCGCACACCCGGCACCTTTCCCAAGAGTCCTGTAGAACTCTGGGATCGGGTACTGAACATATTCTTTGCCAGCTGTTGCGTAATGGTGGAGGCACCACGGGCTCCGCTATGAAGCAGAGCGTCCTTCAAGGCACCACCCAATCCCAGGAAATCGACGCCATGATGGCTATAGAAACGCTCGTCCTCGGTATCGACCAAAGCCTTCCAGAATACTGGATTGACCTGCTCATACTGTACAGGGGTGCGGTTCTCCTTGAAATACTTACCGATAAGTTTGCCGTCCGAGCTGTAGATCTCGGACGCGGCAAAGGTGGGCGGTTCCTGTATCTCCATGAAACCGGGACTCTTGCCAAAGAGCCAAAGGAAATTGACATCGACCATGCCGAGATAGAGGAAGAAGGCAACGATAGTCGATACGATGCCTACCGCCGTCTTGGTGTACCATGGACGGCCTTTATAAAGGTGTGCGTACCAAGGGAAGAAGCCCTTGATGGCTCGCCAAGTGTTTCGTAAAAACTTCATGTTTTTAACTTCTAATTAAGAACTATGGTCGAGGGATGTCAAAGCGTTCTGATAGGCTTTCTTCCTGCTTCTATCCGCTCGTCGATATAAGCGATGATCGCCCCCACCTCAACGGGATCAAACCAACGCATCTCCTCGTCGCGCTTATACCATGTCAGCTGCTTGCGGGCATAGCGTCGCGTGTTGCTTTGTATTCTGTCGATGGTCTGCTCCATCGTCACCAGGCCGTCCAGATAGTCGAACATCTCCTTGTAGCCCACGGTGTTGAGGGCATTGAGATGGCGATAAGGAATCATCCGCAACGCCTCTTCGGAGAAACCGTCGGCAAGCATCTGTTCCGTCCGCTGGTTGATGCGCTCATAGAGCAAGGCGCGATCCACGTTGAGCCCTATCTTGACCACCCGAAAAGGGCGCGTCCTGCTTCCCTCGGAGAGGAAAGAGGAGTAAGGTCTCCCTGTCTGGATGCAGATCTCTAATGCATGGACGACTCGACGTGGATTTCTTCTATCCACCTTTTCCCAATGGACGGGGTCAAGCTGGCGAAGTTCCTCCACCAAGGGTGGCAACCCCTCAGTGGCCAACCGCTGCTTGAGCAACGACCGGATGTCATCACGGACCGTCGGAATATCGTCTATTCCCTTGCAGACGGCATCCACATAGAGCATGGAGCCTCCGGAGAGAAGCGCCAACTCCTGGCCCTGCGCCTCCATATCGGCAAGCAGACGGAGCACATCCTGCTCGTACATGCTGGCCGAATAATCGTCGGAGACCGATCGGCTACCAACGAAATAGTGACGCACACGGGCTTGCTGCTCCCTGGTGGGCGCCGCCGTGCCAATGGGAATCTCACGGTAGATCTGACGGGAATCGGCATTGATGACGGGCACCTGGTAGTGCTCGGCCACCCGCAGTGTCAGTTCTGTCTTGCCGACACCCGTAGGACCCGTGATGACGATGAGCGTAAGTGACAATCTGGCCTACTTGATGATGCCGCGCTTGGAACCCTCGATGAAGTTGAGAATATACTCTATCTCCTTCGTCACCTGGAGTTCACTGCGCACCTTCTGAATGTTCTCCGCACGCGTTCCCGTCCCATAGATGAGGCGGTAGGCGTTGTGGATAAGCTCGATCAACTCATTGGAGAAGCCATGGCGGCGCAAACCAATAATGTTGATACCCACATAGCGAATCGGGTCGCGACCTGCAATGACGTAGGGCGGGATGTCCATAGAGAAGCGGCTGCCACCCTGGATCATCACATAGCCACCCACGCGGCAGAACTGATGGCAGAGCACCTCGGCGGAAATAATGGCATTGTCGTCAATCTCCACCTCTCCACCCAACTTCGTGGAGTTGCCGATGATACACTTGGAACCGACCACACAATCGTGGGCGATGTGCATGTTCTCCATCAGTAGGTTGTTGCTGCCGACGATGGTCGTTCCCTTGGAGAAAGTGCCACGCGAGATGGTGACATTCTCTCGAATCGAGTTGTTGTCGCCCAACTGGCAAGTGGACTCCTCACCATGGAACTTCAGGTCCTGCGGCTTGGTCGAGATACTCGCTCCTGGGAAGAACTCATTGCCGCTGCCAATGCGTGCGCCCTGATGGATGGTAACGCTATTGAGCAGATGGTTGTTATCGCCCAGCACCGTATCACGGTCGATGTAGCAGAACGGGCCAATCACATTATTGTCTCCCAGTTTGGCCTCAGGATGAACAAAGGCCATAGGACTGATTTGATTCATAACGATATGCTTGTTTTGAGGGTCAATATTTGGTGGGCGTCTAATGCCGAAAACTCTCCTACGGAGCTGACGGCAAGACGCCTCTACTTGTTTTTGACGATCTGGGCCGTGAACGAAGCCTCTGCCACCACACGGTCGCCTACGAACATGTAGCCCTTCATGGAACTGATGCCGTGGCGGACAGGACCGAGCAGCTCCACCCGGAAGAGGACCGTATCGCCCGGCACAACCTTCTGGCGGAATTTCACATCATCGATCTTAAGGAAATAGGTGGACCAACGCTCAGGATCCTCAATCTGGTTGAGCACCAGCAGACCACCGCATTGACTCATGGCCTCGACCAGAAGAACGCCCGGCATGACTGGCTCCTGGGGGAAGTGGCCCTGGAAGAAGGGCTCGTTGGAGGTGACGTTCTTCACACCTACAATGCTATTAGCACCCAAAGCGATAACCTTATCTACGAGCTGCATCGGGTAACGGTGAGGAAGCAATTCTCGGATGCGATTGTTGTCCATCACGGGTTCCTCGTTGGGATCATAGATGGGCGCCTGCACCTCGTGCTTGCGAATCTCCTTGCGCATGAGGCGCGCAAACTTGTTGTTGACCGTATGGCCGGGGCGGGTGGCAATGATACGTCCCTTGATGGGTTTGCCGATCAATGCCATGTCGCCGATGATGTCGAGGAGCTTGTGGCGCGTACATTCGTTGTCCCACAGGAGTGGCTTGTGCTGGATATAGCCAATGGCCTCGGCGTCGATGCGTGCCACCTTCAGCAGGTCGGCCAGCTGGTCGAGTTTTTCCTGCGGCACCTTGCTCTCATAGATGACGATAGCATTGTCCAAATCGCCACCCTTGATAAGGTTGGCCTGAAGCAAGGGCATGATGTCGCGGACAAAGACGAAGGTGCGGGCAGGCGCGATCTCGTCGGAGAACTTATGAATGTCGTCCAGCGTGGCAAACTGGCTGCTGATAAACTTGGAATTGAACGAGCACATAGCCGTGATCGAGAATTCCTCGTCGGGAAGGATAGTAATGTTGGATCCATTGTCGTCCGTGATCTCTATCTTCTTGCGAATGATATAGAAGTCCTTGGGAGCGTTTTGGTCCACCAAGCCCACCTCCTTGATTTTCTCGACATACATGACGGCACTTCCGTCCAAGATCGGGAATTCCGGGCCGTTGACCTGTATGAGACAGTTATCGACACCCATGGCATAGAGCGCAGCCATACCGTGCTCTACCGTTCCTACCCTCACGCCCTTGCGCTCCAAGACCGTACCACGCTGGGTATCGGTGACGTTGTCTGCAATGGCATCGATGATCGGCTCGCCCTCCATGTCGATACGCTGTATCTTGTAACCCGTATTCTCGGGTGCAGGATTGAACGTCACGGTGAGGTTCAATCCCGTATGTAGTCCTTTTCCGTAGAGGGAAAAACTACCTTTCAAAGTCTTTTGCTTGCTTGTTTCCATTCCTTGTATGAAGGTTTCAGAATAAATAAAATGACACCCCGCGGTCTATTCTTCCGTGGTTTTCAGGCCGGTCTTAAGCGCGTCCACCTCTTTCTGCAGGGCGTTGATCTGCTTGTAGAGCTCGGGCAGGCGATGGACCACGGCCTGTGCGCGGAAGTAAGGGCGCATCTCCATGGGCGGCGTGCCGATAAGCTGTTGGCCACTCTTGATATTGCCAGGCACTCCCGACTGGGCGCCGAGCATCACCTTGTCGCCGATGGTGATATGGCCGGCTATGCCCACCTGACCACCGAACATACACCACTGGCCCACCTTGGTGCTACCAGCAATGCCGACCTGTGCCGACATCACGGTATGCTCGCCGATATCTGTGTTGTGGGCTATCTGCACGAGGTTGTCGAGCTTCACGCCCTTGCGGACATAGGTGCAGCCCATCGTGGAACGATCGACGCAGGTGTTGGCCCCGATCTCCACATTGTCCTCAATCACGACGATGCCGACCTGCGGTATCTTGTCATACTGTCCCGTCTCCTGGTTGGGTGCGAAGCCGAAACCGTCTGCGCCAATGACCGCACCCGAGTGGAGCGTGACATTGTTGCCAATCTTGCAGTCGTGATAGATGCTGACCTGCGGATAGATGATGCAGTTGTCGCCCAACTTAGCATTGTCCATAATCGTCACGTTGGGGTAGATCTGGCAACCATCGCCCACGACAACTCCGTCGCCGATATAGGCGAAGGCTCCGATATAGACATCCTTGCCCACCGTGGCCTTGGGCGAGACATACGCCTGGTCGCTCACGCCCACGCGTTTCGGCTTCATGCTCTCATAGAGCTGGAGAAGCTTGGCCACACAGTCGCGGGCATTCTTGACGACAATCATCGTCGCCTGGACAGGCTTTTCGACCTCAATGCTCTCATCGACCAGGACGACGGAGGACTGGGTCTCATAGAGATAGTGGGTATATTTGGGGCTTGCGAGGAACGAAATCGCTCCCGGCTTGCCTTCTTCTATCTTAGCGAAGGTATGGACGACTGCGTTTTCATCGCCTATGACGCGTCCTTGTATGAACGCTGCGATTTGCTGTGCTTTGAATTCCATATAACTCTTTTTTGCTTTGATGATGTTGCAAAGGTAATAAAAAAATGGAGAAGAGCCCGTTTCGACCGCTCTATTTTCATTTTTTTGAGACTATCCGCGACGCGCCAAGGCTGGCGCCAGGTAGGCGCGCGGCCCGAAGGCCACGCCTTGGCACACTACCCTACCGCGTTGATTTTCTCCAATTCCAGGACCATCTGCTCCTGCAATTCCTTTGCCTTCTGTGCTGCCACCTCGGCGAAATCCGTGCCATTGGAGGCATAGATGATGCCGCGGGACGAATTGACCAGCAGGCCACAATCGGCCGTGATGCCATACTTGCAGACCTCCTGCAGGCTTCCACCCTGCGCACCCACACCTGGTACGAGGAGGAAATGGCGGGGCGCCACCTTGCGGATGTCGGCAAACATAGCCCCCTGTGTGGCGCCGACCACATACATCATGTCCTCCTCGTTGCCCCACTGCTGCGAGGTACGGATGACTTTCTCGAACAAACGCTCGCCCTCGGTATCGGTGGTCAACTGGAAGTCGTGGCTGCCCTTGTTGCTCGTCAAAGCCAGGAGAATCACCCACTTGCCAGGATAGCCGAGGAAAGGTTTCACGCTATCCTCGCCCATGTAGGGAGCGACGGTCAGCGCATCTACGTTGTACTCTTCAAAGAATGTACGCGCGTACATAATAGAAGTATTGCCAATATCGCCACGCTTGGCATCGGCGATGACGAAGTGGTGGGGGTAGTTATCTTTCAGATAGGCTACCGTCTTCTCGAAGGCCACCATGCCACTCACGCCCATGCTCTCGTAGAAAGCCAGGTTGGGCTTGTAGGCCACACAATAGGGAGCGGTGGCGTCGATAATGGCCTTGTTGAACTTGAAGATGGCGTCGTCCTCCTCGCGCAGGTGCTCCGGGAGTTTGCGCACATCGGTATCCAGTCCTACACAAAGAAACGACTTTTTATTGAAAATCTGATTGACTAATTCTTTTCTGTTCATAATTTCTATGCTATTCTGGTGTGAGAAATGAGCGGTCGCCAACGGCCCTGGCCGTTGGCAAGCTGGCTTACAGTTCGCTCTCTTTCAGTTTCTCGGCATTCTCCGCCACGGTTAGGGCGTCGATCATCGGCTGGATGTTGCCGTTGAGGAAACCCTGAAGATCGTGGGTCGTGAAACCGATACGATGGTCCGTCACGCGTCCTTGCGGGAAGTTATAGGTGCGGATCTTGGCCGAACGGTCTCCCGTGGATACCAAGCTCTTGCGGCGGCTGGCGATGTCGTCGATATACTTCTGGTGCTCCCTGTCGTGGATGAAGGTGTAGAGGCGGCTCAAGGCGCGCTCCTTGTTCTTCGGCTGGTCGCGCGTCTCAGTACACTCGATGAGGATCTCCTCCACCTCGCCCGTGTTGGGGTTCTTCCACGGATAGCGCAGGCGCACACCCGACTCCACCTTGTTGACGTTCTGTCCTCCGGCACCACTCGAGCGGAACGTATCCCACTTGATGTCGCCCTCGTTGATATTGACCTCAAACTTGTCCGCCTCGGGCAATACGGCCACCGTGGCTGCTGAGGTCTGCATACGTCCGTTGGACTCCGTGACGGGGACGCGCTGGACGCGATGGACGCCACTCTCATACTTCAATACGCCATAGACGTTCTGGCCGCTGACGGCAAAGTCGATCTCCTTGTAGCCGCCGACAGCACCCTCCGAGGCATCCGTCACGCTCAACTGCCATCCCATGCTGTCGCAATAGCGCTTGTACATGGCAAAGAGGTCGCCCGCGAAGAGGCAAGCCTCATCGCCACCCGTTCCCGCGCGGATCTCCATCTGCACATTCTTCGCATCCTCGGGATCCTTCGGCACGAGCAGGAGTTTGATTTCTTCCTCCAGCTGGGGGCGCAGCTCCTCGTTCTCGGCGAGTTCCTCGCGCGCCATCTCCTTCATGTCGGGATCGCTCTCGTTGGCGATGATATCCTTGGCCTCGCTGATGGCGTTGATGCAGGCGACGAAGCGCTTACGTGCATCCATGATGTCGCTGAGATCCTTGTATTCCTTCGTAAGCTTGACGTAGCGTCCCTGGTCGGCGATCACGTCGGGGTCGGTGATCAGGGTCGACACCTCCTCGAAGCGCGTCTCCAGGCCGTCGAGCTTCTCCAATATGTTGTTCTTATCTGCCATTATCTGTGGTAAATATCTGTTTGAGTCCGTCTTTGCTTACTCGTAGTCGAACGTGCCAAACTCTGACTGGATGGTCAGCGAGCGCTTGCCCTCCTCGATATGGCCGACCACCTGTGCGTCGATGTTGAAACTCTTGCTGAGAGCGATGACCTTCTCGGCCATCTCCGGACGGACGTAGATCTCCATGCGGTGTCCCATGTTGAAGACCTGGTACATTTCCTTCCAGTCCGTGCCCGAGCAGTCGTGGATGATCTGGAAGAGAGGCGGCACGGGGAACATATTGTCCTTGACCACCCTGCAGTTGTCGCCCACGAAGTGGAGCACCTTGGTCTGCGCGCCACCCGTGCAATGGACCATGCCATGGATCTCCGGGCGCATCTCGTCGAGCAGGCGCTTGATGACGGGCGCGTAGGTGCGGGTGGGCGACAAGACCAGCTGGCCCACGTTGAGCGGGGTGCCATCGGCCGGGTCCGTCAGTTTGTGCTTGCCGCTATAGACCAGTTCCTCGGGCACGGCATGGTCGTAGCTCTCGGGGAACTTCTCGGCCAGGTATTTGGCGAAGACATCATGGCGGGCCGAGGTCAGGCCGTTGCTGCCCATGCCGCCATTGTAGCGCTTTTCGTAGGTGGCCTGTCCCGTGGAACTGAGTCCGACGATGACGTCGCCCGGGCGGATGTTGGCGTTGTCGATGACGTCGCTCCTGCGCATGCGGCAGGTCACGGTAGAATCGACGATGATCGTCCTCACGAGGTCGCCTACGTCAGCCGTCTCGCCACCTGTGGGCCAAATACCTATTCCCATCTCGCGCATCTCAGCCAGCAGGTCGTCCGTGCCGTTGATGATGGCCGAGATGACTTCGCCCGGGATGAGCATCTTGTTGCGTCCGATGGTAGAGGAGACCAGGATGTTGTCCACGGCGCCCACACAGAGCAGGTCGTCCGTATTCATGACTATGGCGTCCTGGGCAATGCCCTTCCAGACGTTGAGGTCTCCCGTCTCCTTCCAGTACATATAGGCCAGGGACGACTTCGTACCCGCTCCATCAGCGTGCATGATGTTGCACCAGTCGGGATCGCCTCCCAGCACGTCGGGGATGATTTTGCAGAAGGCCTGGGGGAAGACACCTTTGTCGATGTTCTTGATGGCGTTGTGGACATCCTCCTTGGCTGCACTCACGCCGCGCATCATATATCTGTTGTTCATTTTCTTCTCTTTATCTATAATAAGGTAATTGAATCTCTTTTCTCATCACACCTGCCCGTTCCAGATATCCCATGCGGCGAAGGCCTGCAGGAGGAGCATCTCCAGTCCGTTCTTGGTCGTCGCCAGGCGCGCCTCACCCTTCTTCAGGAAGAGGGTCTGCTCGGGATTATAGACCAGGTCGTAGAGCAGCGTGTGGCTGTCCATGGCCTCGTAGGGCAAGGGCGGGTAGGTGCCGACATTCGGAAACATACCCATCGGGGTGCAGTTGACGATGACGTTGTAATCCTTCATCATCGCGGGCGTGACCTCCTCGTAGGTCAGGCAGCCCGGCTTCTTGGTCCGCGAGACGTAGCACGCCTCCAGGCCCAACTGGCGCAAGCCGTAGAAGACCGCCTTGCCGGCCCCGCCCGTTCCCAGGACGAGGGCCTTGCGGTGGTGGGGCTCCAGGAGCGGCTCCAGACTCTTGATAAATCCGATGACGTCGCTATTGTAGCCTCTGAGCGTCACGTGGTCCTTGTCGCGGATCACCTTGATGACGTTGACGGCTCCGACGGCCTCTGCTTCCGGACTGATGGAGTCGAGCAGGGGCATCACCTGCTCCTTGTAGGGGATGGTGACGTTGAGCCCGCGCAGTTCCAGCGTGGTATGAACGATCTCCGGCAGCTCCTCGACGCTGAGGATCTCGTAGTTGATATACGTCGCGTCGATGCCCTCGTTCTCAAACTTCTCGTTGAAATAGTCTCTGGAGAAGGAGTGGGTCAGCGGATAACCTATCAGTCCGTATTTGTCCATAATAATTAATTGTCTATTTGGTTGCGAAATATAGCGTGCAGATGCCGAAGGTGAGACGCTGGAAGGAGGCTTCCGCGAAACCTGCCCTCCGCAGGATCTGCTCCATGGCCTCGCCCTGCGGGAAGGCCTCGATGGTCTGCGTCAGATAGCTGTAGGCCTTGGTGTCCTTGGAAATAAGGCGGCCGTAGAGGGGCAGCACGGTATGGGAATAGATGGAGAACAGCTGGCGCATGGGGAAAGCGACGGGTGTCGTCAGCTCGATGACGCAGAGGTGGCCACCCTTGCACAGCACGCGCCACATCTCGCGCAGTCCTTGCTCCAGATTCTGGAAGTTGCGAATGCCGAAGGCCGCCGTGACCGCGTCGAAGGAGTCGTCGGCCAGCGAGAGGGCAAGACAGTCCTCGCGCTGAAAGCGGATCACGCTGTCGAGGCCCATGGCAGCCACCTTGTCGCGCCCCACCTGCATCATCCCCTCCGAGATGTCCGTGCCCAGCAGTTCCTTGGGCTGGAGCGCACGGGCTGCCTCGATGGCGAAATCGCCCGTGCCCGTAGCCACGTCGAGGATGCGCTTGGGACGGTAAGGGCGCAACTTGTCGATCGCCTTGCGCCGCCAATACTTGTCGATGTTCCACGACAGGCGGTGGTTCAACGTGTCGTAGGTGGGGGCGATGTTGTCAAACATCTCCTCCACCTGCGCACCTTTCTCCCCCTGTCGGTAGGGATTGATTTTCTCTTGCTCGTACATGGACGATGACCGGCGTGGGCTGCTTACTTTCTCGTAGCCAGGAACTGGCTCACGTTGCGCTCGATGCGCGCGGCGATATCGCCCTCCTCGGCAGCCTTGTCAAACTTCTCGCCCGTGATGTGCTCGTAGAGCTCGATGTAGCGCTCGCTCACGCTCTCGGCATAGGCATCGGTGATCTCGGGCAGGGTCTGTCCCGGCTCGTTCATGAAGCCGTGCTCGATGAGCCACTGGCGGACAAACTCCTTGGACAACTGGCGCTGGGGCTCGCCCTTGGCAAACTTCTCCTCGTAGCCGTCGGCATAGAAGTAGCGGCTGGAGTCGGGGGTATGGATCTCGTCGATGAGATAGACCTTGCCGTCGCGCTTGCCAAACTCATACTTCGTATCGACCAGGATGAGGCCATGACGGGCCGCAATCTCCTGACCACGGGCGAAGAGACGGCGCGTGTAGTCCTCCATGACGGCGTAGTCCTCCTCGCTGACGAGTCCCTGGCGGATGATCTCCTCGCGGGAGATGTTCATGTCGTGACCCTCGTCGGCCTTGGTCGTCGGGGTGACGATGGGCTCGGGGAAGCGCTCGTTCTCGCGCATACCCTCGGGCAACTTGACGCCACAGAGCTCGCGGCATCCAGCCTTGTACTCACGCCAGGCCGATCCCGTGAGGATGCCACGGATGATCATCTCCACACGGAAGCCCTCACACTTCAGGCCCACCGTCACCATCGGGTCGGGAGTGGCCAGTTTCCAGTTGGGGCAGATGTCGCTCGTCTGGTCGAGCATCTTGGCTGCAATTTGGTTCAGCACCTGACCTTTGAAGGGAATTCCCTTGGGCAGCACCACGTCGAAGGCCGAGATGCGGTCGGTGGCGACCATCACCATCAAGTCGTCGTTGATGTTATACACATCGCGTACTTTGCCGTGGTACACGCTTTTCTGTCCATTGAAATGGAAATCAGTCGTTGTCAATGCTTTCATCGCTAATATCTTTTTTAAGTCGATTTTCTTTCTTTCCGCTCTCTGCGGCCTTGTCGTAAGCCTCGTAGGCGTTGACGATGCGCGTGACGAGCTTGTGGCGGACGATGTCCTTCTTGGTCAGCTCGACGACGCCAATGCCCTCGACGCCGCCCAGGATGGAGAGGGCCTCGCGCAGTCCGCTCTTCTGTCCGCGGGGCAGGTCGATCTGTGTCATATCGCCCGTGATGATCATCTTTGTGTTCCATCCCATGCGGGTGAGGAACATGCGGATCTGCTGAGGGGTGGTGTTCTGTGCCTCGTCGAGGATGACTACCGCGTCGCTCAGGGTGCGACCACGCATGAAGGCCAGGGGCGCTATCTGTATCTGGTGCTTGTCCATCATGTCCTGGAGGCGCGCCTGGGGGAGCATGTCCTCCAGGGCGTCGTAGAGCGGCTGGAGGTAGGGGTCGATCTTGTCCTTCATGTCGCCGGGCAGGAATCCGAGTTTCTCGCCTGCCTCGACGGCCGGGCGCGAGAGGATGATCTTCTTGGCCGTCTTCTCCTTGAGGGCCTTGACGGCGAGGGCAATGCTCAGATAGGTCTTGCCCGTACCCGCCGGTCCGACGGCAAAGACCATGTCGTTGCGCTCGTATGCGTCGATGAGCTCCTGCTGGTTGGCCGAGCGCGGCTTGATGGGGCGGCCCGACATGCTATAGACCAGCACGCCCTTCACGCCGTCGGCCTTCGTCAACCGGCCCTTCACGATGTCGAGGATATCCTCCTCGCCGAGCTGGTTGTACTTCAGCAGGTGCTTACGCAGCAGGCTCACGCTTTCCTCGAAGCGAGCCATTTCTTCTTCGTCGCCGAGCAAGCGGATCACGTTGCCGCGAGCTACGATGCGCAGTTTGGGGTAGAGCGACTTGAGCATCTGGAGATGGCCGTTGCCAACTCCGAAGAATGCCACAGGGTCGATGTCCTCCAATACGATATGCTTCTCTATCAATCTACTTTGTACGATTTGTTTTAAAACATGTGCAAAGATACTAAGATTCCACGAATCCTACAAATAAATTTACCTTTTACCCTACTCTTCGGGGTGAATAAACGCTACAAAAACGCCCTGCCGCCAGTTTTCAGCGCCATATCTCTGGCCTGCGCCGCCTTCGGGATGGTCTCGGGATGCGTTCGGGATCTCTTTCGAACGCATCCCAAAGAGCTGGTGCGACTGGCGTCTTTCGCCTTTTATGACAGACGGCAGAGGCGTCACTTTGTCCACGTGTCGGGCGCAAGCAAAAACTCAGGCCGGGCATAAGTTGAACCCAGCATCAAGCATAAGTTAGGCCTTGCATCGGACGTAAGTTAAGCCTTGCATCGGACGTAAGCAAAGCCTTGCATCGGACGTAAGTTAAGGCGCATTTCGGTCTTAGCTTACGCCTCGCGCCAGTCTTACTTACCATGCGCCACGTGCGGACCACAATCTGTGGAAGACGGTTTAGAACTTATACTTCAAACTGAGGCTGCAGGCGTTGCGACGGGCGGAATAGAGATGGTAGCTACCCGTGTAGCCTCCATGCGTATAGACCTCTTTGGCCTGGCGGACGTACTGATACTCCAGACTTGTAGAGAAATGGTCGCCAAAGGATTTGCTGAGCGTCGTCCCCAGCCGATAGGCTGATCCCATGTGGCGATAGAGGTCCTGCGTGTTACCCTCGCTATACTCGGCAAAGGCATTCAGACGGAAGGTAGCACAGAGCATCTGCTCCACGCCAAGTCGGGAGAAAACGCCCCAATGCTCCTTGGTCATGCTGACGGCGTCGGCAATGCGCTTGTCCCAGAGAATGACGGCCTGACCACGGACCATTGTTGTCGCGGAGGCGCGGAGCGTGAAGTCGGGCTGGAGACTCCATGCGCGCCGCTTGCCCTCGTTGCCCCATTGATAGACGCGACGGTTGTCGCGCTCCATCCAGATGCCGTTGAAACCATCGTTGGACATCGTATAGGAGAGACTCATACCCCAAGAGAAAATCGGATCGTCGTGGGTAAAAGAGAGGGCGAAGACATTGGCGTGCAAACCTTCCAGGTCTTTGTTGCCTTGGCGGACTGCAAAGGGAGTGCGCAGGACGACGGGATTGAGCAGGGTCAAGGACGGACGCACCAGTCGGCGGTTGTAGCCGAGGGCCAACTGGCTCGTGCGACTGACCTGCCAGTCTATGCGACCCGTGGGCAGGAAATCGCGCAACTTCTTGCCTGCCATGTCGGTATAGGCAAACTCCAGGCCTGCCGTGAGGCCCAGTCGCTTCTGCCAGTCGGGATGGACGTCGTAGAGAAACGAGGCTGCTGCCGTCTGGTAGCGATGGCGGAAATGGCTGTCCTGGGCAAGGCGATCGTCAATCCATTGCTGGTCGTCGCTCTCGGCCAGTCGGTTCTCATAGCGGGCCACGAGACGCAGGTGGCCCAGGAGAGCCTGTGTGTTGTAGATCAGACGCAGATCGTGGTGGTGGACGGTGGCGTCGGCCGTGGTCAGCGTAGCCTGGAAGTCGCTGAACCCTTCCAGTTGAAGGGCCTCCAACTGGCGCTCGGCCTCATCGCGGTCTCGCTGGTACTTATAGCTGAGCGTCACGTCGTCGCGCTTGAAACGACAGGTGTAGTCGGCGCCCACCTCCAGGTGATTGCTGCGCAGCAAGGGGTTGTCGAGTCGCCATCGGGTCTTGGCAAGGGGAGCACCGTCGGGTGCCAGCAAGCGTTCGGCAAGCGTTCCGCGCTCGTCCTTGTGAAGGCTTTCTCCCCGAAGGCTCACCGTGAGGGTCTGTTGCGTAGTGGGACGATACGCGAACTGAAATCCGTAGTCAGCCATCATTCCCTTAGCCTCGGTCGTCTGATGCGAATAATACTGACTCCCAACGGTTTCCGACAGGGGCATCTTGCCCGTGAAGATATAATGCTCGTCCAGGTTCTGCTCCGAGGAATGGCGGGCTAGTCCCTTGATGCCCACAAAGGGCTTGAAGACAACTTTTCCTTCTCCCAGATTGAGTTGCAGTCGCGAGGCGTAGGGGGCCGTATTCCCATAGCCACCAGAGAGTTCCACCTCTCCCTCCTGCTTGCTCTGTCCCCAAGCGCTGCTGGTCAGCAGCAGGGCCGCAAGCGTCAAAATCGTTTGCTTGTCCATTGATTTTTTAGCTAATAGCAATTATTGGTTTGCAAAGGTATAAAAAACGCTCGAAGCACACAAAGAAACGACCATGTTCTTCGCAAAAGACAGATACGAAGGACATGGACAAGAAATGGGACAAGGACCCATCAGAAGATGGACCGTTCGGTCTTGGTGGTCAGGAGCTCCAGGGCTTTCATTCCCATGACGGAGTTGCCCTTCTTGTTGAGTCGCGGGCTCCATACGGCCACGGCATAGTCGCGCGGATTGATGGCCGCAATGCCACCTCCCACGCCACTCTTGCCAGGAAGTCCGACCAGATAGGCAAACTCGCCAGCCTCATCATAGAAGCCACAAGTCTGCATGACGGCATTGATGCGACGCAACTGGGAGGAAGTGAGTTCATGGCCGCAATAGTTGAAGGGGTGGTGGCAATGGGCAAAGGGCAGGAAGGACTGGGCCAACTGGCGACAGTTCATCTCCACGGAGCACATCATCAGGTAGAAGCGAATCACGCGGTCCACCTCGTTTTCGAGATTGCCATGATACTTCAGCATGTGGGCTATCGACTGGTTGAGATGGGAGGTAAGATACTCGCTCTCAGCCACCTCCGGATTCGCTCCAATACTGTCATCACCCGCCAGCGCACGGACAAAGCGCAAGAAGTCGCCCTCGGGATATTCCAAACAACTCACCAGAATATCGGCCGTGACCAAAGCTCCCGCATTGATAAAGGGATTGCGCGGAATGCCGTCCTCATATTCCAGTTGGACAATAGAATTGAAGGCGTTGCCGGAGGGTTCCTTGCCCACCCTTTCCCACAACTTCTCGCCCCGAAGGCTCAGGCAGAGAGCCAGAGAATAGACTTTCGAGATACTCTGTATGGAGAAGCGCACCTCCGACTCGGCCACATGAAAACTGCGTCCGTCAACCGTTGTCAGGCTCATGCCAAACTGGTCGGGGTTGACGCGCTCCAGGGCTGGAATATAGTCGGCCTGGTGACCTGCCCTGCGATAAGGTTTCACCTCCGTGTAAATATCTTCTAATACTTTCTGATAATCCATCTTTTCACAATCCTTTTTTTCAAGAATGCAAAAGTACGGAATTTAGCGCTCACCTGCAAATGAAGCCCCGTCTTTTTCCCTTCAGCAGCCCAGAAGCACTCAGAAGGCCCACATATTGTAAAAACTTCTACATATATTTGGCTCGCTGCAAAGAATAGGCTACCTTTGCAGCGGCTTTCAGACTGGAAGCTAAGGGGTGCTCGCCAGATTGGGTGGGCTGAGAACATACCCAAGGAACCTGATACGGGTAATGCCGTCGTAGGGAAACATCCCCCTTATTTGTTCTTTTTTATAAGGTAATAGACCAATGAAAAAAATGGTATTAGCCTCGGCTGCGCTGATGAGCGCGGCAGCAACGCAGGCACAGCAGGCAGCAGGCCCTGTTGACACGCTCACCGCACAGGCGATGCAGGAAGTGGTCGTACAGGGCGTACGCGCGCCGAAGAATGCGCCGTTCGCGGTAAGCAACATCAAGAAGCAAGACCTGGAAACTTTCTCCAAGACCGGACAGGAACTGCCTTTCCTCTTCGCCAACACACCGGGCGTCCTCGCATGGAGTGAGAACGGCACGGGCATGGGCACATCTTATATGCGTATCCGCGGCGCCGCAGGCAGCCGTATCAACGTCACGCTGGACGGCGTCTCGCTCAACTCGCCAGAGGACCAGACCGTCTTCTGGGCCAACATGAACTCCTATGCCGCCCTCATGGGTAGCGTCCAGATCCAGAGAGGTATCGGCACATCGACCCATGGCGACGGTGCCTTTGGTGGTTCGGTGGCATTGGCCACGGCGACTCCCTCGCTCAAGCCGAGCCTGGAGCTGACGGGAAGCTACGGCAGCTTCAGCACGTATCATGCAGGAGCCAAGTTCTCGACAGGCTTGCTCTTCAACCATTTCATCTTTGACGGAGCCTACAACGAGACCGCAACGGATGGTTTCGTACATGGCACGGCCAGCCGCGCAGGATCCTACTATGGCGGACTGACCTGGCTGGACGAGAAGTTCAAGGTGAGCTACAAGAACATCGGCAACTTCGAGAAGACGGGACAGGCCTGGAGCGGAGTGACGGCAGGCAACAACGACCTCAGCCTCATGGACGGAACGTGGGGAGCGAGCACGGGCATCCGCACCTACAAGGACATGTACGAGCACGGCCTGGGCAAATACAACACCCTGTACGAAAATCTCGTGACGGACGAGAACGGACAGTTTGTCAAGGATGCCAACGGCAACTACCAGACCTACCGCTACAAGATGGCGGACGGATCCTACTGGGAGAAGACAACGGACAACTTCTATCAGAACCACAATATCCTCTCGGCAGTCTTCACCCCGTCAGATCATTGGAGCCATAACGTGGCCATCCATTACACCTACGGCTATGGATACTATAGCGAGTTGCGTCCGGACAACAAGCTCTCCAAGTTTGGCCTCACCTACAAGGACGCCAACGGCAACAAGATCAAGCGCGACGACATGGTGCGCCGCAAGGGCCTGACGCAGCACAACTATGGCGTGCTCTACAACATCAATTATAAGGACGAGACATGGAACGTCACGGGTGGTCTCTACCTCCAGCAGTTCCGCGGCAACCACTTCGGCTACCTCACCTATTTCAAGAACCAGGAGCTGAACAACCACTTCCGCCCGAACAACAGCAACTATCAGTACTACGATAGCGACGCGCGCAAGTTTGACTACTCGGCGTTCTTCAAGGCCAACTATCACTTCAACGACTACTGGAACCTCTTCGCCGACGTGCAGTATCGCTATGTGCAGTATAACACCTCGGGCCGCAACGACAAGTTCTACGAGGAGACCTCGGGCTACTTCAACCAGCCGCTCAACGTCAGCGAGCGCTACAACTTCGTCAATCCGAAGACGGGTATCAGCTTTGCCAAGGACGGTCACCACGCCTATGCCAGCATCGCCTATGCCAACCGTGAGCCGGAGCGCAACAACTTCACCGACAACGGAGCCTATCCCGCCCCGACGCCAGAGCGTCTGATGGATATCGAACTGGGTTACAACTACCATGCCAACAACTGGTATGCAGGCGTGAACCTCTATTACATGGACTACACCAACCAGTTTGTGCAGACGGGTGCACAGAGCGACATCGGCGAGAACCTGACCACCAACATCAAGGACAGCTACCGCATGGGTGCCGAGATCGAGGCTGGCTGGTCGCCGCTGAGCTTCCTCACCCTGGAGGGAAATGCTGCGCTGAGCCGCAACCGCATCAAGGATTTCGACGAGATGGCATCAGTAGATTGGGAGAGCTCGTTCCGCAAGATCCACTACAGTTCTTCTACGCTCGCCTTCTCGCCCTCCGCAATCCTCAACGGCTTCGCCACGTTCCACTATCAGGGCGCACAGTTGATCTGGCACACCAACTTCGTGAGCCGCCAGTATCTCGACAACACGGAGAACAACGTGCGCTCCCTGCCGTGCTACAGCCAGACCAACATCCACGCCAACTACACCTTCCGTCCTGGAAAGCGTTTCGCAGGCCTGCGCGAGGTGGTGGTAGGATGCGATTTCAACAACATCTTCAACCGTCATTATGCTGCCTCGGGATGGGTGTATAGCACGATCCTCGACAACGACGGCCATCCCAACGACAACCGCTACACGCAGATCGGCTGGATTCCTATGGCTGGATTCAACGTCATGGGCAACATCACGCTGAAGTTCTAATACATTGACCGACGGGTAGATAGGCTGACCAAGGATGGACTCTGGTTCATCCCCAAGGCTGACCATCTACCCGTCGGCGCTTATTCACCAACCTTTCCTTATCACAATATCTATGAATTGGCTCGACATCGCTGGCACGATTATCGGACTGGTGTATATCTATCAGGAGTACAAGGCCTCCATCTGGCTTTGGGTCACGGGACTCATCATGCCCATGGTCTATATGTTCGTCTATTACGAGGCAGGACTCTACGCCGACTTCGGCATGCAGGTCTATTACGTCCTCGCTGCCATCTACGGCCTGCTCGTGTGGAAATATGGCAAGAAGCGCAACCAGAAGACCGAGGAACTGCCCATCACCAAGGTCAAACGTTCCCTCCTGCTGCCCTCGCTGCTCTTCTTCCTTGCCGCATGGGGCGCACTCTACTTCATTCTGATCCGCTTCACCAACTCCACGGTCCCCGTCCTCGACTCTTTCGGCAACTCGCTGAGCTTTGTCGGCTTGTGGTGGTTGTCGCGTAAATACATCGAGCAATGGTGGGTCTGGATCGTCGTCGATATCGAACTGTCTGCCCTCTACGCCTACAAGGAAATCTATTTCACCTCGGGTCTCTACGCCCTCTACGTCGTGATCGCCGTGGCAGGCTACTTCAAGTGGAAACGTGTCATGGCCGAAGAGGCGCAAGGGATCAGCATGAAATCATAGATATTAGAAAAAAAATCTGTCTGCTATGGTTTACGAACTCATCACGCCCGAAAGCCACTTCGACGGCATCATCTTTGCGGATGGCGACTGCCCTACTCACCCTATTCCCTTGGGCATCCTGCGGTCGGGCCGTCCCGTGATCGCCTGCGACAATGCGGGGGCGCAACTCATCACGAAATGGAACATGCTACCCGATGCCATTGTCGGCGACGGCGACTCGCTACCCCAGCAGTTTAAGGACCGATACAAGGACATCATCCACTACGTCGCAGAGCAGGACTACAACGACCTGACGAAGGCCACCCGCTTCTTCCTTGAACACTATCGAAGCCCTGGCACGAAACATCCGAGGATCTGCTACATCGGATGTACGGGCAAACGGGAGGACCACACGCTGGGCAACATCTCGCTCCCCACCTTCTATCGCCAGGAGTTTGGCGTCGAGGGGGTGCTGCCTACCGACTTCGGATGGTTTGTCTATTGTCATGGCGCATGCGAGTTTGAGAGTATTCCGAACCAACAGGTCAGCATCTTCAACCTCAATTGCTCCGCCCTGACAAGCCAAGGGCTGCAATGGCCCATCTACCCCTTTGCCCAATGGTGGCAGGGGACGGTCAACAACGCTCTGGGAAACGCCTTCTCCATTGACGGTAACGGCGACTATATCGTCTATCGCACCTATGAGGCGAAGAGGCAACCACACGCCAAGGAGGACTAAAACAACACCGCCAAGACAACATTTGCGTCTTGGCGGCATTCATATCGTAACTTACGACCATTTCCCCCTTATAAAGGGGAAAGGATCAAACTATTGTTTACTCCAGAAAGCTTATTTCAACTTGAAGGCATTCTCAATCGTACCAAGCTCGGCACTAAACATCTTGTCGGTCTTCAATCGCTTCTCCACTTGTGTGCAACTGTGGATGACCGTGCTATGATCGCGATTGCCGATGAGTTTGCCAATACGAGATGCCGGCATCTTCGTGTATTTTTGCGACAGATACATGCTCACCTGGCGGGCCGTCACGATGTCGCGCTTACGCGAACGGGAGTTGACAGCCGTAGTAGTTACACTAAAGTGTTCGCACACACGCTCTAAGATCTCATCTACCGTGAGCGGCTCGTTGTCAACCTTCACGGCACGCTTGATGACTCGTTCGGCCAACCGCATGTCGATGTCGCAATTATAGACGACCGAATAGGCCAATAGCGAGTTGATGACGCCCTGCAAGTCGCGGACGCTTCCATTGGCCGTCTGGGCTATATAGCGGATAACGTCTTCGGGGATAGTGAGACCATCGCGACGAATTTTGTTGTGCAGGATATCTACACACAGTTCCACATTGGGTTTCTCGAGCTCGGCAATGAGTCCACAGGCAAAGCGCGTGAGCAGTCGCTCGTTCATGCCTTTGAGGTCCACGGGCGGTCGGTCGGAGGCAAGGATAATGCGCTTTCCGTTGCGGAAGAGGTGGTTGAAGATATGGAAGAACGTATCCTGCGTCTTGATGGCCGTCATCCACTCCTGGATATCATCCACGATCAAGATGTCGATAGTCTGATAGAAGTTGATGAAATCGTTGGTCGTATTGTTCCTCACCGAGTTGGTGTACTGCACCTGAAAGAGACGCGCGGAGATATAGAGCACACGCTTCTGCGGATAGAGCTGCTTGGCTCGCATACCGATGGCATTGACGAGGTGGGTCTTTCCGCAGCCCGACGGTCCATAGATGAACATCGGGTTAAATTGCGTCGTGTTCGGATGCTCGGCTATGGAGAGTCCGATGGAGCGCGGTAGCTTGTTGCTATCGCCCTCCAGATAATTATTGAAGGTCTTGTGCGGATCCAGCTGCGGATCGAGGTCCTGCGGAGCAGCATCCATCGGCGTAGGACTTTGGTTGGCGCGGTCGGTCGGACGACGCGTGTCCACCTTGTTGGAGGGCTCCCCCTGCAGGTCCTGCGTCAGATGATGGGCCTTGTCGGTAACGACACGGTAGGTCAACTTGATACCATGACCAAAGCAACGGGTAAGGACCGAGGACAGCAAACTGACATAGTTCTCCTCCAGGTACTCATAGAAGAATGCGCTGGGTACCTGCAGAAGCAACGTCTTCGTGTCGGCATTATACGACTCAAAGACGAGGGGCTTGAACCATGTGTTATACTGTTGCTCTTCGACGTTCTCCTTTATCAGTCGCAAGGAGCTGTCCCATAGAGCATTTGAGTTTACTGTCATTAATCTATACTGGTCTATTTAATTACCAAGACGGGCTTAAAGCCCAAGTTGCGGATGCAAAATTACAAAAAATAATCCGAACCGTAAAGTCGGCATAAAAGCCGCCACGAAGAAAGAAAAACGTAAAATGCGTAGTTACCGACACTTAGGCTACAAATAAAAAAGCCTTATAAAAGAGATTTTTGGCCGTTTCAAAGGTCTTGATTATCAAAGGTTTCGAAGGGTTTAACGCGTTTGTAACAAAATAGCGTAAAGAAACAGGAAAAACGCTATAACTACCTGATGCACAGAAACGTTAACCGTAACCAAAGTTAGCTATTCACTATCCTTTTTATTTAGACCATATTTAAACTAAGAAATATTTTGGTTTCGCAAGAGGAAAAACAACTAGACCAAGCTACTTTCATGCTTCAATCTGTCTATTCTACCGAGGGTATGATTGACACCCTGCCAACCCACCCACCAAATCGTCTCAAGAACAGAGACACTATGCTTCGCTATATAATATAGGTATAAAGGGCAGTGTTGGGCTTGAAACACCACACTTTCACAGATATTCATCAAGAAGTAGCGGCGATCATTTATTTGCTCTCCTTGCGCAGCTCGTCACGAATCTCGGCAAGCAACTTCTCCGTAGGCGTAGGCTCAGCAGGGACAGCCGGCGCAGGAGTTTCCTCCTTGTGCTTGGCCAGTTTGTTGACGGCCTTGATCATCACAAAGATACAGAAAGCGACGATCAAGAAGTCGATGACATTCTGCAGGAACACACCATACTTCACCTCTGCATCTTTCACCTTGAAGCTCAGATTGGAGAAATCGACTCCACCCGTGATGACTCCGATCACAGGCATGAAGACGTCGTTCACGAGAGACGAGACAATCTTGCCAAAAGCACCACCAATGATGACACCTACCGCCATGTCCATCACATTGCCACGCATGGCAAACTGTTGAAACTCTTTCAAAAATGCACTCATTTTCCCTTGCTTTGATTTTTATTCATTTTAAAACCATTATTAGTTCACACGCGGATAGCAAAATCATCAGCTATCCGTGTTTTTAGTATTTTTAATACTCGTTCCGAGTGCAAAGTTAAAAAATAAATGTAACTTTGCGGCGCAAACAGATAAAAAATATACTTCGAATAGTAAATAGGTATTTTATCAACATTTATAATTACATTCAAAAATGGTAAAAGTAGCAATTAACGGATTCGGTCGCATTGGCCGTTTGGCTTTCCGTCAGATGTTTGAGGCTGAGGGTTATGAGGTTGTAGCAATCAACGACCTTACTTCTCCTAAGATGCTCGCTCACCTTCTCAAGTATGACACGGCTCAGGGTGGTTTCGCTGGCAAGTTCGGCGAGAACAAGCACACCGTTGAGGCAACCGAGAACTCCATCATCGTTGATGGCAAGGAGATCACGATCTATGCTAAGCCGAACGCTGCCGAGCTGCCTTGGGGCGAGCTCGGAGTCGACGTCGTTCTTGAGTGCACAGGCTTCTACACCTCTAAGGAGAAGGCTTCTGCCCACCTCGCTGCTGGTGCTAAGAAGGTGGTCATCTCCGCTCCTGCCGGCAAGGACCTCCCCACGATTGTTTACAACGTTAACCACAAGACGCTGACCGCCGAGGACAAGGTGATTTCAGCTGCTTCCTGCACAACCAACTGCCTCGCTCCGATGGCTGCAGCGCTCCACGCTTACGCCCCGATCCAGTCTGGTATCATGTCCACCATCCACGCTTACACGGGCGACCAGATGATCCTTGATGGTCCTCAGCGCAAGGGCGACCTCCGTCGTTCACGTGCCGGTGCTCAGAACATCGTCCCCAACTCTACGGGTGCTGCCAAGGCTATCGGCCTCGTCATCCCTGAGCTCAACGGCAAGCTCATCGGTTCTGCACAGCGCGTTCCGACGCCGACGGGATCTACGACGATTCTCGTCGCTGTTGTCAAGGGCAAGGACATCACCGTTGAGGGTGTCAACGCTGCTATGAAGGCCGCCACCACGGAGTCCTTCGGCTACACCGAGGAGCAGATTGTCTCTTCCGACATCATCGGCATGAAGTACGGCTCACTCTTCGACGCTACGCAGACGATGGTCGCCAAGGTTGACGATGACACCTACCACGTGCAGGTTGTCTCTTGGTACGACAACGAGAACTCTTACACTTCTCAGATGGTTCGCACCATCAAGTACTTCGCCGAGATCTAATCTCCCGACATGCTTGATGGATAGCAGCGCCCTTTTGCCCTCGGGGCAAATATCGCGCCTATCAAAGTGATTACAAGTCTAAGAAGCCATTCCTTATTGCGAGGGATGGCTTCTTTTTGTATCATTTCCTCAGCAATCCTTAGGGACCAAGTAGTACATAGCCTTAGGACTTCTATAGGGGAAAATACCAGCCTGAGGAACACAAAGAAGTACGTAGTCGGGTTTTTCTTTCGTAAGGGTTGGGTAATTCATGGAAATAATGTAACTTTGCAATCGAAAAGAAAGAAAGCTGAAAGATGGAGAAAGATACAATGATAACAGTCACGGTAAGCGACGCAGCCCTGCGCCAAGCAGCCGAAGAAGGGATGGACGAGTTTGTCAAGGTGTTTATCGATGGCATCCAGAAAGCCATCGGCGGCCAACTGACCAACGAGAACATGGCACGGCTCAATGCCGACCAAATCACGCTTCTGGGCTGGAGCTATCTCCACGAAGAGGTGTCGGACGGCGGCTATGTGCAGCTTATCTACAACGGGCTGGGCGCATTTATCTTCAAAAACCCCTTTGCCCGCATGATGCGCGAATGGGGACTGCAAGACCTCTACTCCCATCTGCAGCGATGCAAGAAGTGGTACACTCAGTATCATGAGCAACTGGAGCACGAGATGAGCGACGACGACTTCATGGCCATCTACGAACAGATGCCAGAGTTTGACGACTTCGACGACGACTTTGTGGTCAACGAGGAGAAGTGGACGGCACAGATAGCAGCCTACATCGACGATCATATCGACGACTTTGCCAAGATCGTGACACCATAACCAACTTCTTCGGCAAGACCACGGGACGGCTTCAAGATGAAAGCTTCGCCCATTCGGCCTTACAAGAAGGCCAACATCACTATCAAACGACAAAGAATGAACAAGGAAGAGCAAGAAAGAAGAAAAAAAAGCCCCGTGCAAATTCGCAACAAGAAGGCTTCGTTCGAATATTTCTTCGTTGATACCTATACGGCGGGCATCGTGCTCACGGGCACGGAAATCAAGTCGATACGAGCGGGCAAGGCCTCGCTCACCGACTCTTTCTGCTATATTACCCGTGGCGAAATGTGGGTGGAGGGCATGAATATATCGCCCTACTTCTACGGTTCCTACGCCAACCACGAGGCCCGGAGAACCCGCAAACTGCTGCTGAACCGCAGGGAGATCAAACGACTGGAGGCAGAGATCAAGACGCCAGGCTACACGATCGTTCCCCTACTGGTCTTTATCGACGAGCACGGACGCGCCAAGATGGACATCGCCCTCGCACGCGGTAAGAAGATGTACGACAAGCGTCAGACCCTCAAAGAGAAGGAGGACCGACGCGAGATGGACCGTGCCGTGAAGCGATATTAGGCCGACAAGGGCACAAGGGACTACATACAACGAAAAGGAGATACATAAAATGATAAATTTTAAGAAGAAAAAGAGATGGCATTGCCTCGCCGGACAGCAGCCGACAGAGATGGACTTGAAGATCATGGAGTGGGAGCGCAAGGGCAAACTGGTGCCTACGCGTGAACTGGTCAAGACCCCCGAGCAGATCGAGGGCATCCGTGTGGCAGGCAAGATCAATAGTGGCTGCCTCGACGCCGTGGCGGAAATGATCCGCCCGGGCATCTCCACCAAAGACATCGACAACGTCTGCGTGGAGTACTGCAAAGCTCACAACGCCATCTCCGCCACGCTTGGCTACGAAGGATTCCCCGGAAGCCTGTGCACCAGCATCAACGAGGTGGTGGCGCATGGCATTCCCAAGGAACAGGACGTTTTGGAGCCAGGCGACATCGTCAACGTAGATATCACGCTGGGATACAACGGCTACTATGGCGATGCCTCACGCATGTTCATCATCGGCGACGAGACCACACCCGAAAAGGAGCAGCTGGTCCGCGTGACCAAAGAGTGCCTGGAGATAGGCGCAGCAGCAGCCAAACCCTATGGCTTTGCCGGAGACATCGGCCACGCCATCCAGAAGCATGCCGAAAAGCATGGCTATGGCGTAGTACGCGACCTCTGCGGCCATGGTGTAGGACTGAAGATGCACGAGGAGCCCGAGATACTCCACTACGGCCATCGTGGCACAGGCATGCTCTTGGTACCAGGAATGGTGTTTACCATCGAGCCGATGATCAATATGGGAACATGGAAGGTCTTCATAGACGCCGACGACCCCTATGGATGGGAGGTTATCACGGGCGACGAAAAACCATCGGCACAATGGGAGCACACCTTCCTCATGACCGAGAATGGCGTGGAGATTCTCTCCGAATAATGTGGAAAGATTCTCTTCGAATAACATGGAAAGAATTTCTCTAAACAACATGAGGGATTCCCTTCGAATAAAATGACAGAGGACAAGAAGATTCACATGAGCGACATATATATATTAGGTATAGAGAGCAGTTGTGACGACACGTCGGCTGCCGTCTTGCGCAATGGCGTGATTCTGAGCAACGTCACGGCTTCTCAGGAGGTGCACAAGGCCTACGGAGGCGTCGTGCCCGAGTTGGCCTCAAGGGCTCATCAGCAAAACGTAGTGCCCGTGGTCGATCAAGCCATCAAGCGGGCAGGCATCACCAAGGAGCAGCTTTCCGCCGTGGCCTTTACGCGAGGACCCGGACTGATGGGCTCGCTATTGGTTGGCGTGAGCTTCGCCAAAGGATTCGCCCGTGCCCTGGGCATACCGCTGATAGATGTCAACCACCTGCAAGGACATGTGATGGCCCACTTCATCAAAGAGAACGAAGAGGACACCAACGTGCCCCCCTTCCCCTTCGTCTGCCTACTCGTAAGTGGCGGCAACTCCCAGATCGTGAAGGTCAACGCCTACAACAACATGGAGGTGCTGGGACAGACGATCGACGATGCTGCAGGCGAGGCCATCGACAAATGCTCGAAAGTGATGGGACTGGGCTATCCAGGCGGCCCGATCATCGACAAACTGGCAAGACAGGGCAACCCGAAAGCCTACCAGTTTTCAGAGCCCCACATTCCAGGACTCGACTACTCCTTCTCGGGACTGAAGACGTCCTTCCTCTACAACCTGCGCAAGTGGGTGGCCGAGGATGCCGACTTTGTGGAGCATCACAAGGAGGACCTGGCAGCCAGCCTGGAGTTTACGGTAGTCGATATTCTGATGAAGAAACTGCGCCTGGCCGTCAAGGAGACGGGCATCAAGCATGTAGCCGTAGCGGGTGGCGTATCTGCCAACACAGGCCTGCGCAACGCCTTCCACGACTATGCCAAGCGATACGGATGGACCATCTACATCCCCAAGTTCAGCTACACGACGGACAATGCGGCCATGATAGCCTGTGTGGGTACATTCAAGTACCATGACCACGACTTTGCCTCAATAGACCTGCCCGCATACAGCAAGGTAACGTTCAAGTAAAACACTTAGCACCAAGGACCATGGAGTTTGAAACCAAAATTATTTCTCGCCAGATCGGCGACATGTTATACGCCTCGGGCCTCTCGCTGGGCACGGCAGAAAGCTGCACGGGCGGCTTGATAAGCGAGGCCATCATCGCCACCCCTGGCGCCTCCAACTACTTCAAGGGAAGCGTGGTGAGCTACACCAACGAGATCAAAGAAAGACTGCTCAAGGTGGACCACCAACTGCTGGAGGAGAAAACTGCCGTCTGTGAGGAAGTAGCCCGACAGATGGCGCAAGGAGCAATGGACCTGCTGAATGTCGATTTCGCCATCGCCTCGACAGGAATAGCAGGCCCTGGAGGCGGAACCAAGGACACACCCGTCGGGACGATATGGCTCGCCTACGGCAATCGTGAAGAGATACGCACCCAGAAGCTCACCGACGACTTCGGGAGGGATATCAACATCGCCATTGCCACCAACAAAGCCATGCGCCTCATGCACCATTTCTTGGAGGAAAAACTCCCCCAAGACCTACCCGAAAGCATCGAAAGTCGCTGGTAACTAATAAAAAAAACTTAATTCCACACTTTTGGGACAAGAAAGTTTTGTGCATCAAGGAATTTTCATTAACTTTGCACCCTGTTTGGAATAGGTATCAATTAACGAATAAGAAAATTAAAGATAGCAATGTCTAAGATTTGTCAAATCACGGGAAAGAAGGCACAGCTGGGCAACAATGTGTCTCACTCGAAGCACCGCACTAAGCGTAGCTTCGACGTAAACCTTTTCAGCAAGAAGTTCTACTATGTAGAAGAGAATTGCTGGATTAGCCTCAAAATCTCAGCTGCCGGCCTCCGTATGATTAACAAGGTCGGACTTGATGCCGCATTGAAGCAGGCCGTTGCCAAAGGATATCTCAACTGGAAGGACATCAGAGTGATTGCCGAGGGCAACGAGGATGCTAACAACTAAAGATAAGCGAAGGAGAACGATAAGACAATGGCAAAGAAAGCAAAAGGCAACAGAGTCCAGGTGATTCTTGAGTGCACCGAAATGAAGAATAGTGGCCTGCCCGGTACAAGCCGTTACGTCACTACCAAGAACCGTAAGAACACTCCGGGTCGTCTTGAGTTGAAGAAGTACAATCCGATCCTCAAGAAGATGACCGTTCACAAGGAGATTAAGTAATCCAATAAATAGGAACATAAACTATGGCAAAGAAAGCGGTCGCTACCCTCCATGAAGGATCTACGGATGGTCGCGCTTATACGAAAGTGATCAAAATGGTCAAGAGCCCCAAGACGGGTGCATACATGTTCGATGAGAAGATGGTGCCCAACGAGGCTGTTCAGGACTTCTTCAAGAAGTAATCAGATCTACTTGAGATAATATCATCAGAAGGCTGCAACACAAGTTGCAGCCTTTTGGTGTATATAAACACGGGATGGCAGAAAAGGGGGTTGAAAAAGGCCTCAAAAATGAATATAACTTCATCGGCTTACGAAGTTAACTTCATAGGGCAACGAAGTTAACTTCATCGGCCTATGAAGTTATATTCATGAAAAGACGTTATTATGACCTCCTCGGGCAGCAAACAGACATAGGCTGCGTGAACCACAAAGAGGAGGGCTAAAATTGATGAAGACCTACCTATAGCCGAATGCAGAAAAGCACGCTGCACACGATCGTCTATCAAACTCATCCGCGCATATAATAATAGGTATAAGAACCCTTCTCGTAGCGCTTGGGACGCATTCCTGCACGCAACTGATGGTAGAGCTGCCATGCCTCGGCATAATAACGCGGCATAGGCGCATTGGTCTTGTAGTACAGCGGCAGATAGGCGCAGAAAGTCGGCAGGTCGCGGTCGAGCAAAAAGCCCATCAACTGATAGTTGGCGCTCTTGCTGGTGACGCGGTTGAGTATGGAGTCGGGGGTGAGCAGACTGTGTACCTGTGGCGACGGACGCATCACCTTGCCCTCTCCTACCAAGCGATAATGAAAGAGGCTATCGGTCAGGTGGCCCGTGCGCGCGACAGAATAGATTGTCAGCATCGACGATACGGAATCAGGACGCTCCAACCGTTGCGCCATCACGAGCGCCTCACGATAGCGACGTTGGTCAACCAGATATTCCATCCGCGCCCGCTTATGAAACTCTCGGTCATTATTGCTCAGGAATCCTACGAAGAGAAACATGAGGGCAAGGGTGCCCAGGTTGATCCAGAGCAGCTGTGAGAGAAAGCCCTGCCTACGCTCGTCGGGCTCATAGGGCTGGTAGCGCATGGCCTGTATGATGGCAGGTACGATGACGAGAAGCAAGAAAGGAATAGCCAACCACCAAGATCCAAAATCTACTTGCGTCGTGACGTCGGAACGGATGCCCGTCAGCCAGGCCAGCAACAAGAGCGAAGGCGCATAGGTGAGGGCATAGCTTCTACGGCGAAGGCGGGCAAAGAACTGGACCACGACCTGCAGGAGCAGCAATACGGACGTGATAATGACAGCCCCAAGGAATGGCGCATAGTGGGTCTGCCCGCCCGAGGCGAGAAACTGCGTGACGACGAGGACGTCCGCCTGATAGTTGTATAGATAGCAAAAGGTGAGCACGCAGAACACTACTGCGCACACCACCTGTTCGAAACTTCTACGCATGAGCATCATTCTTTTTACGCAAGACCACGGCCGAACGCGCAGGGATATAGAGCTTCAGCCAGCCCTTGTGATCCTTGGCATAGAGCGTGTCGCTATTTGTGAGATGCTCCACCGAGTCGTCGGCTAACCCGTTGCCGCCAAACTCCTTGGCATCCGTATTGAGCACTACCTGCCAAGAGCCCTCGCGCACCAACAGCCCGTAGTCGGAATAGGACCGTGAGGGAGAGAAATTGAACACGAACAGCAACGAACCGCGCTCATAGGCGAGCACCTGGTCGCCGTCATTATGCCATATTTCCTCCATAGGCGTATCGTTGAAAGCAGGCTCACTCTTCACCACCTCCAGCATCCGGCGGTCGAAATCGCCAAGATAGTGATAGCAAAGGGTCTTGTCATCGACCAGATTCCATTGCCTGCGCGCATACTTGTGGCTCCATCCGTTGCCCTCGCGCGGGAAATCGATCCACTCGGGATGACCAAACTCGTTGCCCATAAAGTTGAGATATCCTCCGTTGATAGCTCCCAAGGTGACGAGTCGAATCATCTTGTGCAGGGCAATCCCCCGATGGGCCGCCTCGTTCTCATCCCCGATACGGAAATGCCAGTACATATCGGCATCCACCAGCCGGAAGATGATTGTCTTGTCGCCCACCAACGCCTGGTCATGGCTTTCACAATAAGAGATCGTCCGTTCGTCAGACCGACGATTTTTGACCTCCCAGAAGATGCTACTTGGTTTCCAGTCCTCATCCCGACGCTCCTTGATGGTCTTGATCCAATAGTCGGGTATGTTCATCGCCATACGATAGTCGAAACCATATCCGCCATCCTCGAAGCGGGCCGCCAGTCCTGGCATGCCCGACACTTCTTCGGCAATGGTGATGGCATGAGGATTGACTTCATGGATCAGGCGATTGGCCAAGGTCAGATAGCAGATGGCATTGTCATCCTGATGGCCGTTGAAATAATCTGCATAGTTGGTGAAAGCCTCTCCCAGTCCATGACTATAATAGAGCATCGACGTGACGCCATCGAAACGGAAACCATCAAAATGGAACTCCTCCAACCAGTACTTGCAGTTGGAGAGGAGGAAATGGACGACATTATCCTTGCCATAGTCAAAACAAAGACTATCCCAGGCCGGATGCTCGTGGCGGTCGCCAGGGTAGAAATATTGGTTGGGATCTCCCGCCAGGTTGCCCAGTCCCTCCACCTCGTTCTTGACGGCATGGGAATGGACAATATCCATGATGACGGCCACGCCGTGGCTATGCGCCTCGTCTATCAGTTCCTTCAATTCCTCGGGCGTACCAAAACGGCTGCTCGGCGCAAAGAAGGAACTGACATGATAGCCAAAGGATCCATAGTAGGGATGCTCCTGGATGGCCATGATCTGTATGGCATTATAGCCATCTCGGACGATACGCGGCAGCACCTGTTGGCGAAACTCGCTATAGGATCCCACCTTCTCCTCGTCCTGCGCCATTCCGATATGGCACTCATAGATCAGGAGCGGCTTCGTCTGCGGCGTCAACGGCTTCGATACCCAACGGTAAGGCATCTTGGGCGCCCACACCTGTGCCGAGAAGATATGCGTCTTTTCGTCCTGCACCACGCGGTTGGCCCAGGCCGGTATACGCTCGCCTTCTCCACCATCCCACTTGACGTGCATCTTATAAAGCTGCCCGTGGCTCAAGGCGTCGGCAGGAAGCGTGAGCTGCCAGTTGTCCGTGCCCTCGATACGACGGCATCGGTAGGTCTCCTGCTCTTTCCACGAACTGAAGTCGCCGACGAGATAAATGTCCGTGGCATGGGGAGCCCACTCTCTGAACACCCACCCCGTATCCGTCCTATGCAGACCGAAATACTCATAGCCATTCGCAAAGTCGGAGAGCGTCTGCTTGCCGTGGCGCGTCAGTTGGTCTATCTTCCACAAGGCGTGGTCGTGACGACCCCGTATCGCCTGCTCATACGGCTCCAAATAGGGGTCGTTGCGCACAATGCCGATGTGCTCCACTACCTGGGGTTCTAACTTTGCGGCAGCAGCAGAAACCTTTTTGCGGTTCGCTTTTTTATTTACATTCTTCTTGTTCACCATATCCTGTCAATACAATCTTTTTACATCTCTATTCTCTTGCCATCCTCATAGCGGCCCTGCGCCGTGATGGCACCAGTCTTGTCGCGCTCCACAAAGGATCCATCACGCTCGTCCTCGTGGTAGCTGCCCTCAAAGCGCACGCCCTTGACGTCCTCCTCGATGGCTTTTCCCTCGCGCAGTCCGTTGCGGAACGTACCACGGAATCGCGTGCCGTCGGCATAATGGATGACCACCTCGCCATCGAGCTTGCCGTTGACAAAAACCCCGTCGAAGACATCATTGTTCTTCTTGGTCAGTTTGCCCACTCCATTCTCGTGGCCCTGTTCCCAGAGGCCCACATAGACATCGCCATTGTGCCATGCCATCGTCCCCTGGCCCGAACGCTCACCACGCAGGAAGCGTCCCGTATAGACATCACCATTCTTATATCTCATGATGCCCTCGCCGTGGCGCTCGCCCTCGACATAGTAGCCCTCGTAGATATCGCCATCCTTAAACTTATAGATACCACGTCCATCCGGCAGGTCGTTCTTCCATTGTCCGCTATACTCCTCGCCGTCGCCATAGACGTAGGTGCCCTTTCCCTCCTTGAGATTGTTCACCCAGTCGCCCGTATAGGACGACCCGTCGCCCCAGTCGAAGACACCCTTGCCGTTCTTTCGGTCATCGAGCCAGTAGCCATCATAGAAGGCCCCGTTCTTGAAAGTGTAGCGTCCTTTACCCGCGCGCTTGTCCTCGGCCCATTCGCCCTCGTACTTGTCGCCATTGTAATAGAACATCGTACCCTGTCCCGACTGGTAGTCCTTATACCAGAGCCCACTATAGCGGTTGCCATTCATGAAGTAGTAGTCGCCCATGCCGTGCTGGTGGTCCTGAAACCATTCGCCCGTATATTTCTCTCCATCCGTGAAGGTGTAGGTGCCCTGCCCGTGGCGCTTGCCCTTGAGAAACTCTCCCTCATAGACGTCGCCATTCTTATAGACGGCCTTGCCCTTGCCGTTGGGCTTGCCGTGCAACACTTGTCCTGTATAGCGACCACCATCAGAGAGCGTAATGGTCTGCGTGGCAGGATTCTGCGCCTTGACGGGCACGGAGCAAGCCATCATGGCAAAGAAGATATATAGAAATGTTGACTTTTTCAAATTTATCATGCGATTCAATCCTTTCAATAACTGTCTTTCTGCAAAGTTAGCAAAAAAGCCACGACCAAACAAATTTGATAACTATTTTTAGGCAAATGTCGGATTATCGCATGGTTTATGTAGAAATTATTAAACAAACCGAAGCAGCTATTTATGTGTACCAGCACGGGCAGGGTTTGTAGGCATACAAAAATGCAAAGCCATACCTACTGCCCAGGCAATAGGTACGGCTTTGCACTTTTACCCACAGGCGTGGGTGTTAACTATTTACTCCCAGAGTGGCGAGTCTTGACCAGAGTTGCGGGTCTTAACCAGCATGGTGGGCTAGACTTATTACTCCCCCAGTTCGTCTTCGTATCCCGGTATCACCACGGAGACGCGGCCTATGCCGGGGATGATCTGTGAGAGTCCCTCGACGATCTTCTCGCGGTCGAAGCCCTCCTCAATGGCGATGAAAAGCGTATCGTCACCCGCAATAGATCCCAAGACACCCTGGATCTCCTTCTGGTCGATATCATACGCAACGGCACTCGCATAGCCCGGACGCGTCTTCATCACGGCCAGCTGACCACTAAAGGTGAGCGAAAGAAATCCATTGCTATTCGCCATGTCGGTAGCACGCTGAGGCGAAGAGACACGCTTGTACATCGTCTCGTTGGGCAACACATAGACGTATTTTCCATTCATAGAGGCAGCCTTGGCCACCTTCAACTGCTTCAAGTCGCGGCTCAACGTAGCCTGCGTAATCGTAAAGCCCTCCTTGGCCAACGCCTTCAGCACCTCCTCTTGACTGCTAAGCTCCTTGCTGGAGATAAGCATCTTGAGGGTTTTCATTCGTACCGTTTTCGCTTTCATAATCCTTCATTATTCTATTTCATTTGCAAAATTACAATATTTATTCACGCCAAACAAGTTTTATGCCCTAAAAAAGCATTTTATTAGAATATTTTTAGATTTCCTTTTGTCACACATACCCTTTCATAGCACAACCTACGAAAAACAATATGCAAGCTACCTTGGAAAGAAAGCTATCGCTATGCAAGGAGGAAATGGCTACATGAAGACGAAAACGCACGAAAAAGGGGAAATATCTTTTCAGATATTCCCCCGATATACGTATTTTACTTCTATAATTATCTAAGAATATTCACTTCGTCAAAACCACATCAATTGCGTCTGTCGCCCAAGAAACGGAGCAGATAGAGGAAGAGGTTGATGAAGTCGAGGTAGAGGTTGAGCGCACCCAAGAGCGCTATCTTCTGGGAAGCCTCGCCCATATCGGGAGCCTCCAGGAGAGCCCGCTTGATCCATTGCATATCCCAAGCCGTCAGTCCACAGAAGAGGATCACGCCCAGGCCACTAATGATGAGGTCGAACATCGTGCTGCGAAGGAACATATTGACCAGTCCGGCGATGATCAGGCCGATAAGCGCCATGATCAGGAAACCACCTATCGAGGACAAGTCCTTCTTGGTCGTATAGCCTATCAAGGCCATCGCGCCAAACATACCTGCCGAGACAAAGAAAGTCAGGGCTATGGAAGCCGTAGTATAGACGGCGAAGAAGACGCTCATCGTCATACCATTGAGGATGGAGAAGGCGATGAAGCCCACGGTAGCCGTAGTGATCGAGATACGGCTGAGGCGGGCCGACAGCCAGATGACCAGTCCGATCTCGGCTGCAAACAACACGAGCATGGGCATCTTGGAACCGAAGAGACTCATCAGGAGGCCCGGACTGTTGCCGATACCATAGGCGACGATAGCCGTGATGGTCAAGGCCAAAGCCATCCAGGTATAGACCTTTCGCATGAGGAAAGGCATGACACGTGACCGCTCCAGCTCCCGCGCGCGATCATCCACAATGTTAGAATAATTGTTGAAATCCATTTCGATTTTCGTATTTAATATGTATGTTTTCTATCGTACAAAAGCCATGCCATGGCGACCATCCTTGACAGTCTGTCACTCCTGGCAAAAGACCTTTCTGTCTGCAAATATACACCTTTAGGGCGAAACCGACAAGCACTTGACATAGATTTTAGCTATTTCCTGGTCGCTTATAGTGATTTTTAGCATTTTTCTTTCTACTTTTGCACCAGCATTTCAAGCAAGACACCCATAACGAGAGAAGACATGGACAATCAAAATAGTAAAAGCAAGAAGATCCTGATGGATGTCCCCGTGACGCGGACGTCCCTGCGAGTGATCGATAACATCATCTACTCGCAACACTACGAGAAGGGAACGATCTCCCTCCACATGACGCTCATCATTCCACGAACCAATGAGCCGAAGCCCTGTGTGGTCTATTTCCCTGGTGGCGGTTTCACGACGAGCGACTACAGCAAGTTTATCGAATGTCGCATGGGACTGGCGCGTGCAGGCTTTGTCGTGGCTGCCGTGCAATATCGTACGATCCCCAACGCCTTCCCTGCCCTCCTGGAGGACGGCAAGCAAGCCATCCGCTTCCTCAAGGCCAATGCCGAGAAGTTTGGTATTGACAAGACGCGCTTTGGCGTGATGGGCAATAGCGCTGGCGGCTACCTGTCGTCGATGATTGCGACGACGATGAACGAGCCGTGCTTCGACCAAGGACAGTATCTGGACGAGAGCTCCGACGTGCAGGCCTGCTGCACCATCTTCGGCCCGTCCGACCTGGAGACCATCGACGAGGGCTTCCCTACCGAGGTGCAAGCCTACCACGACTCGCGGGCTGCCAGCGAGGCCCTGCTCGTCAATGGCGTGGTCTATGGCCGCGATCCGGGCCACCTCTTGGAGGAGATACCCGACAAGGCGCGTGCAGCCAGTCCGTTGGGCCACATCCATCCCGGACTTCCCCCATTCCTCATCATGCACGGCAACAACGACCACATGGTGTCGCAACGACAGAGCGACCATCTCTACGAGGCCCTCTGCGAGAATGGGACGGAGGTGGAGTATGTCGTGCTCGACAAGGCAGACCATGGCGACGACCATTGGTTCCAGCAGCCCGTCATAGACTATGTCGTCGATTGGTTCCGCAACCACTTGCGCCCATAGGCCATAGCAACAAGCGCCCCTATAAGTAACAAGGGATGACAGACAGACTGCCATCCCTTGTTTTTATTTATACTCCTTATCGGGACCACAGACGCGCGGTCCCTCGGGAGAATCAAAGACGGTTGAAGGTGTTCTTCAACTGCTCACCCAGTCCGATCGTATAGCCCTGGGAAGAGAAGACGACACGATTGAACGTATCGGCAATGAAGAAGATCGGCAGCTGCGTCTTGCTCGACAATTTCAGGTTCTCCACCATCTGCTGACGGATGGCACCATCGGTATCGATACCATAGATGATGTTCTTCGGCAGACGACCATAGAGCGAAGCGTCAAACTTCTTGGCCTCCTCGGCATTCTCGAAGAGCAGGACCATCGGACGGCCCCAACGGTCGAAGGCGTCAGCCTCCTTAGCTATGTCCACGAGCGCATGGTTGGTAGGCTCCTGGCCGACGCCAATGAGACCGATGATATAGTAGCCACGACCCGTCTGCGAAAGCAGGCTCACCTGATTGCCATCCATATCAAACTTGCTCTCGGAGTTGAACGAACCGATCACCTGTACCTCGTCCTTGCTCTCGCGCATGATGAGAGGTACGGTCGTGGTCTGTCCCTCCTTGATGACGAAGAACTCGCTATGAGACAAGACGCTACCGTTGGCCAGGCGCGTGCCCGTGGTCAGCAGATAGGTACCCGCCTTCAGGGGGCATCCGTCCTTGAAGGTGTTCATCCAACTGGTCTGTCCGCCATCGCCCCCCTCGTCGTAGTTGAGGAGCGTAGCCGTGCCATTCTCCAGACGACTCAGGGAGAAGTGGTTGTAGTAGAGCGGGTTGTCCAGATGGGCAGCAGGCTGATAGGTCAGCACGAGCGTGCCCTGATGGGGCGTGACCGTGCCCTTGGCCTCGAAATCGACTGTCGTCCAGTTGCCATCCTTGCGATACATCAAGGCACCCGTGACCGTGTCGCGCTTGGCTTCGATATTGAGGCTGCGGGCGATATCGACGAAGAGCACCTTGCGCGAGCGCTCGTCCGTGATCTTGAACTTCACGGCACCTACTGGCGTCTGGGCTATCTGCAACGCCTTCGTATCGGGGTTGAGACGGATGTTCTTCTTGATCCAGTTGGCGATCTCCATCGGATTGGCACGGAACTTCTCGACCGTCTTGCGGTCAAAATAGTTCTCGAAGAAGCACTTGAAGGGCGTGATCAACATCTCGTCCTCCACGCGCGGACTGACCTGGTCGCTCTTGTTGGCGAAGCAGTCCTCCAGGATCTGCGGCAGGATATCGCGAAGGTCCTTGTCGCTCAGGGTATTGAGGATATTCAGGGCACGCGCCTCGTTGTCGCTATGTCGGTTGAGGAAAGCCTCAATGGTACGCCAGTTGCCCTTCGCACGAAGGAAATAGGGAGCATACTTCGACGTACCGTCCTTCGGATAATGCGTGCGACGGATGGTCTCATGGCGTATCTCGTCCTCGGCAGCAAAGCGCGCCTTGTTGGTCGCAGCCTGCTCGGCCGACACCTCGGGCACGTTGGGCGACTCCTTGGGCGGCACAATCGCCATATCCACACTCGAGACCGCATCATTGTCGCGGTCGAGGGCGATCGTCACCTCGCGATCCTTGCCAAAGGTCACCTTCTTGTAGCCATACTTTCCGTTCTTGGAAGCCCAGACAATCATGTCGCCCAGACCAGCCGTCAGGAAGGTGGCGCCCTTCACATCCGTATATTTCGTCACGGCCGTGAAGAACTCGGCATAGTTGTAGATCTTGAAATCCACACGGGCGTCGGCCACAGGATTGCCCTGAGTGTCCACCACCTTGAAGTCGGCCCGGCTCACCTTGGCATAATTGCTGATGAGGTTGATCTCCGTATAGTTGGACGTGCGCAGCACGGTCTCCTCCGGTCCGTCATAGTCGCCAAAGGCACGGGTGTGCATCAGCAGGGCCCGTGAGGCAGGCGCGTTGAACCATCCCAGGTTGAGCACGGCCTCGGGCTCGCAAGCTCCCAGGAAGTACCATTGTCCGTCGGCCCAAGCCTCCACCCACGCATGGTTGTCGTCGGTATGGGCCCAACGAGGCGTATAGACCTGGCGGGCAGGAATGCCGATGGCACGCAAGGCAGCCACGGCAAAGGTGCTCTCCTCGCCACAACGGCCCGTGGTGGTACGCATGGTAGCCATAGGAGCGGACGTGCGGGCGTCGGCCGGCTGATAGGTCACATGCTCATGGCACCAATGGTTGACCTCGAGGATGGCCTCCTTCATGCCCAGCCCCTTGACGCGGTTCTTCAGTTCGTCATAATAGACGATACGGAAGCTGTCCAGGTTCTCGTTGTTGACACGAACGGGGAGGACGAAATGGCGAAACTCGCGCTCCGGCACCTGGCTACCCCATGCCATCTCCTGGCGCGCCTGGAGCGACTTGCGCACGTTGGCAAGGAAGAAGTCGGTCGAATAATCCGTCTCGTCGGCCATCGGCATATAGGCATAGAGAAACTGCAAAGCCTCGGTCTCCACGCCATTGGCTCCCAGGCCCTTGACGTTGAAGCAATCCTTGACCATGAGTTTCATGCGCGCGTCGAAGGCCTGCATCACCTTCTGCCGATACTGGTCGTTCTGCAGGAAATGTCCGCCCCCCTGCGCCTGTGCGCCAAGCGCCAGGAGAAGGCAGAAGAAAAGAAGTGTTTTTCTCATTATTTTTAATATTTGCTTGTTTCCACACAAAAAACGGCACTTGCGCCCGACTGAAATCAGCCGACACTCGTGCCGTTGTGTTGTTGGCTATGAAGGCAGGGGAGCCCCCTTACTTTGCCTCTACAGGAATCTTGTTCACCCTGCGCTCATGGCGACCGCCCTCAAAGTTGGCCTTGAAGAAAGCATCCATGATCTTGCCTGCCGTATTGTTGTCGATGAATCGACCCGGCAATACGAGCACGTTGGCATCGTTGTGCTGGCGAATCAGCTCGGCCACATCCTTGTTCCAAGCCAATCCCGCGCGCACACCCTGGTGCTTGTTGAGCGTGATGGCCATGCCCTCTCCGCTACCACAGATAGCGATGCCCGGATAGACCTCGCCACTCTCGACGGCTTCAGCCAGGGGGTGGGCATAGTCAGGATAGTCGCAACTAAGGTCGCTGTTGCATCCAAAGTCCTTATATGCGTACTTATGCTCCTCCAAATACTGGATGACATACTGCTTCAACGGATAGCCTGCGTGATCGCAAGCAACACCTACTGTCTTGATTTCCATAAGCGTTTCAGTTTTAATAGAGACCCCGCCTGGTGCCCTGTCTGGCGCTTTGGCGGAGCCTGCTTAGGTGATAGAATATTATGCTAAAAACTCTTTTACTTGCTTGTAAACATTCTCGGGCGTGAAACCGAGCTTCTCGTCGAGCACCTTGTAGGGAGCTGAGAAGCCGAAGGAGTTCATGCCGAAGACACGACCGTGGCAGCCGACGAGACCCTGGAGGGTGACGGGCAGACCTGCGGTCATTCCGAAGACCTTGGCCTCAGACGGCAGGACGAGCAGCTGATAGCCGACCGGCTGACGACGGAAGAGACCCTCAGACGGGACGCTCACGACGCGGCAACGAACGCCATCCTTGCGGAGCAACTCGGCACCCTCGACGAGCGTGGAGACCTCTGATCCGCTGGCCAGCAGGATGATGTCATACTGCTCGTCGGATCCAGCCACGACATAGGCACCCTTGCGGGCCTTCTGATAGTCGTTTCCCTCGGGGAGGCTCTTGATGTTCTGGCGAGAGAGGATCAGGGCCGTCGGCGTGTCCATGTTCTCCATGGCCATCTGCCAGCAGACCGTCATCTCGTCGGCATCGGCAGCACGGAAGACGCGCAGGGAGTCCTCGCCCATGTGGTTCTGCAACTTCTCCATGAGGCGCAGCTGAGCCTCGTGCTCCACGGGCTGGTGGGTCGGTCCGTCCTCGCCCACGCGGAAGGCGTCGTGGCTATAGATGAACTTCACAGGCGTACGCATCAAGGCAGCCATGCGGAGAGCCGGTTTCATATAGTCTGAGAAGACGAAGAACGTACCCATGGCCGTGATGACGCCACCATGGAGCATCATACCGATACACATGCAGGCCATCGTCAGCTCGGAGACACCTGCCTGGAAGAAGGCGCCGCTAAAGTCGCCACGCACGATGTTGTGGGTCTTCTTGAGGAAGCCGTCCGTCTTGTCGGAGTTGCTCAGGTCGGCAGAGGCGCAGATCATGTTGGGCACCTGCTCGGCCAGTAATGAGAGGCAAGCTGAGGAAGCCGCACGGGTGGCAGAATCGCGCTTCTGCTCCAGTCCACTCCAATCGACCTCGGGAGCCTTGCCTGAGAACCACTCCTTGAGCAGGGCAGCCTTGTCGGCATGCTCCTCGGCCCATTTGCGCTCCTCCTCATGGCGCTTGGCCACGATCTTGCGCAACTCCTCACGACGGTCGCTATAGAGTTTCTCTACCTCGGGGAAGATGACGAAAGAATTCTCGGGATCGCCACCCAGGTGCTTGATCGTATTGGCGAAAGCGTCGCCACCAAGGGGAGCACCATGGGTCTTGACGTTGTGCTCGTAGCTGGATCCGTCGGCCTGGAGCGCGCCTTTGGCCATGACCGTATGGCCGATGATGAGGACCGGACGCTCCTTCTCCTTCTGGGCCACGGTAAGGGCCTTGCGAATCTCGTCGGCATCATTGCCGTCGATCTCGATGACGCTCCATCCCCAAGCCTTATACTTCATAGCCACGTCCTCGGTATCGACGACGTTGCACTCGGTAGAGAGCTGGATCTCGTTGGAGTCGTAGAACATGATGAGGTTGTTCAGGCCCAGCGTGCCGGCAATGCGGCCCACGCCCTGGCTGATCTCCTCCTGCACTCCACCATCGCTGATGTAGGCATATATCTTGTGCTGCATGGGCGTATGGCCGAGGCGAGCCTCAAGGAACTTCTCTGCCACGGCCGCACCAGCCGCAAAGGCATGTCCCTGTCCCAGCGGTCCGGACGAGTTCTCCACTCCGTGCTCGATGTCGCGCTCGGGGTGTCCCGGAGTGATGCTGCCCCACTGGCGGAACTGCTTGATGTCTTCAATGGTAAATTTCCCCTGAAGGGCCAGGGCCGAATAGAGCATCGGCGACATGTGACCCGGGTCAAGGAAGAAGCGGTCTCGACCGGACCATGCGGGCTGATCAGGGTCGTAAACCAAAAATTCGGAGAACAAAACATTGATAAAATCGGCACCGCCCATCGCACCTCCAGGGTGTCCGGACTTCGCCTTCTCTACCATCGAGGCAGCCAGGATGCGGATGTTGTCGGCTGCGCGATTCATTAACTTCTTGTCGTTCATTGTTTGGTCGTAAAAATTGTTTGATGCAAAAATAGTGAAAAAAAAGGATTGGGCAAAATAAAAAGCCGACTATTTTCCTTTGACTTGAAAGTTTAATGGTTTTTCTGACTTTTTTCCTATTATATTATGGAATATAAGGAGAAATCGGCATGAAAAAAGGCCTGGCCTCACCCCGAGGGGGAAACCAGACCTATGATTTTGGTCCGCGCCATCCTGCCGTCTTTCCCTTTAGGGAAGGCCTTGGGACAGCCCCGGACATAGACGTTGGCAGCTTACAGCAGCTTGTCGAAGAGGGCTCTCATCTTAGACTCGTTGGGGGCACCCACGTGCTTGTTGACGAGCTTGCCGTCCTTGAAGAAGAGGAGCGTCGGGATGTTGCGCACGGCATACTCCATGGTGATGTCCTCGTTCTGCTCGACGTCGCACTTGCCGACGACCAACTTGCCGTCGTACTCCTCAGCGAGTTTTGACACAAGCGGAGAGATTGCCTTGCAGGGGCCGCACCAGGTGGCCCACAGATCTACTACCAATGGCAGGTCGCCATTTCTCAGAGTCTCAAAGTTGTCCTTTGTGATTTCTACTTCCATTGTTTCTTTTCGTTTAGATTTGGTGAATATGTTTGTTAATACACAAATATCATGCCAATGACAAAATGTCAGTTGATGTGGTACTCCAAGTCCATCGACTGCAATTCCGTCAGTAGTCTCCGGTCCACATCGACGGTCTTGGTCCGGCTCTGTAGCGAGAGGGCCGTGCGGTCGGGCAGGGCCAGGCGGACCATGAGGGTGGTGTCGCCGGGATGGTCCTCGATGATGGTCTGGAGCTCCGCCACCATCTTGTCGTCCACGCGGTCGATGGGTAGCGAGACCGTGATTTTCTTGAGGCGGTCGCGCTTGACGTCATAGAGCTGGGAGACGCTCTCCACGCGGAAGGCCAGGGCGTCGCTATTGCGGAAGCGCTGCACACACTTCGCCTGGACGAAGACGGCAAAGTCCTGTCCCAGCTGCGCCTTCCATCTCAACCAGTCTTGGCCGAAGAGCGTCAGTTCGCCCACGCCCGCAAAGTCCTCGATCGTCACGATGCCGAAGGGCTGTCCCGTGCGTTGGGAGAATCGCTCGTTGACGGCCGTCACCATGCCGCCAAACGTCACCTCGCCCCGCTTCTCCAGCGCCTTGAGGTCGGCGTCCCTATGGATCTCCGAGCAATGGGTGTTGCACATGTTCTCCAGCACGACCGCATACTCGTCGAGCGGATGGGCCGAGAGATAGATGCCCACGAGCTCGCGCTCCTTGTTGAGTTTCTCGATGGCCGCCCATCTTTCCGTCTTGGGCAGGGGCGGATGGACCACGGTCACGTCTTCGCTCCCGAAGAGGCTCAGTCCGGCATTGGCCTTGTCCATCTGGTATTTCTGGCCGTAGCGCACGAGCAGGTCGATGAAGAGTTCTCCCTTGGCGTTGGGGGTGAAGAACTGCTCGCGCATGACCCCGAAACCATCGAAGCCGCCACTATAAGCCAGGCTCTCGAAAGCCTTTCGGTTGACGTTGGCCAGGTTGACGCGCTCGGCAAAGTCGAAGATGTCCTTGTAGGGACCGTTCTTCTCGCGCTCGCTGACGATGGCCTCGGCAGCAGGCGTGCCCATGCCCTTGATGGCGCTCAGTCCGAAGCGTATCTCGCCCTTCTTGTTGACACCAAAGCCGATCTGGCTCTCGTTGACGTCCGGTCCGAGGGTGGAGATCTTGAGCGCCTTACACTCCTCCATGAGTTTCGTGATCTCCGTGATCTGGCTGAATCGCCGCGTCATCAGGGCCGCCATAAACTCGGCCGGGTAGTGGGCCTTGACGTAGGCCGTCTGATAGGCCACCCAGGAGTAGCACGTGGCGTGGGACTTGTTGAAGGCGTAGCTCGCAAACTTCTCCCAGTCGCCCCAGATCTTCTCCAGCACCTTCGGGTCGTGGCCGTTCTCCGTGCCCTGCTTGATAAACTTCGGCTTCATCTGGTCGACGATGGCCTTCTTCTTCTTTCCCATGGCCTTACGGAGGGCGTCGCTCTCGCCTCGGGTGAAGTTGGCCAACTGTCGGGAGAGGAGCATCACCTGCTCCTGATAGACCGTGATGCCGTAGGTATCCTTGAGATACTTCTCCATGCAGGGGATGTCGTAGCTGATCTTTTCTCGTCCGTTCTTGCGGGCGATGAAGGAGGGGATGTAGTCCATCGGTCCCGGCCGGTAGAGGGCGTTCATGGCGATGAGGTCCTCGAAGACCGTGGGCTTCAGCTCGCGCAAGTATTTCTGCATGCCTGCCGACTCAAACTGGAACGTGCCGATGGTGCGTCCCTGCTGGTAGAGCTGGTAGGTGAGTTCGTCGTCGATAGGTATTTTCTCCAGGTCGATGACGTGGCCCGTGGTCTGCTTGACGACCTTGCAGGCCTCCTTGAGCTCCGAGAGCGTCTTGAGGCCGAGGAAGTCCATCTTGATCAGACCCGTGGTCTCGATGACGTGGCCGTCATACTGCGTGACGTTACACTTCATCTCGGGGAAGTCGGGGTCCGTGGCCGTCGATACCGGCACCCAGTCGTCGATCCTGTCGCGACAGATGATGAATCCGCAGGCGTGGAGGCCCGTGCCGCGGACAGTACCCTCCAGCATCTTCGCATACTTGATGGTGTTGCGCTCGCGCGGGTCCTCGCTGACCTCGGCATCCTGGAGCTCGGGCGTACACTTGATGGCGTTGGCGAGATTCATCTTCATCCCGTCGGGCAGTCGGTCGGGGATGGCCTTGCAGAGCGCGTTGGAGCGATCCAGAGGCAACTTCTCCACGCGGGCCACGTCCTTGAGGGAGTTTTTCGTGGCCATGGTGGCATAGGTGATGATATGGGCGCAGTTGTCCTCGCCATACTTGTCCATCACCCATCTCAGGACCCTTCCGCGGCCGTCGTCGTCGAAGTCGGTATCGATATCAGGCAGGTTGACGCGGTCGGGGTTGAGGAATCGCTCAAACAGGAGGTCGTATTTCAGAGGGTCTATCTGGGTGATGCCCAGACAGTAGGCCACCACGGATCCTGCTGCCGAGCCACGTCCCGGTCCCACCATCACGCCCAGTTCGGTACGGGCCGCGTTGATGAAGTCCTGGACGATGAGGAAGTAGCCCGGGAAACCCATCGTCTTCATCACGTGGAGCTCGAAGTTGATATGCTCGCAGACGCGCTCCTCCAGGGGTTCGCCATAGAGGCGGCGGGCGCCCTCGTAGGCCAGCTTCGCCAGGTAGTCGGCCTCAAACTTGATGCGGTAGATCTTGTCGTAGCCTCCGAGTCGGTCGATGACCTTCTGTCCCTCCTCGGGCGAGAGCTGGTTCTGTCCCTTTTCGTCGGAAGTGAACTCGTTGTAGAGGTCCTGCTCGGAATATTTCTGTCGCCACTCCTCCTCCGTTCCGAATTCCTCGGGGATGGGGAAGAAGGGCATGATGGGTCCGTGGTCGATGTCGTAGATCTCCACCTTGTCGAGCACCTCAATCGTGTTGGCGAGAGCCTCGGGCACGTCGGCAAAGACCTCGTTCATCTCCTCCCGCGTCTTAAACCACTCCTGCTTCGAGTAGCGCATGCGGTTGGGGTCGTCGAGGTCCTCCTGGGTGGAGAGACAGAGCAGGTGGTCGTGGGCCTCGGCCGTCTCGCGGTTTTCGAAGTGACAGTCGTTGGTGCAGACGAGCTTGATGCCCAGTTCTTTAGCCAGCCGTATGAGTTCGCGGTTGGCGCGTTGCTGCAGGGGGAAGGTCTCGCGGTTGGCCACGACCGAGGGGTCCTTCACCTCGTGGCGCTGGAGCTCCAGATAGTAGTCGTCGCCGAAGAGGTCGTGATACCATTGTGTGGCCTCTCTCGCGCCCTCCAGGTCTCCGTCGAGGATCTTGCGTGGCACCTCGCCCGCTATACAGGCCGAGCAGACGATCAGTCCCTCGTGGTAGCGCTCCAGGTCGGCCCGGTCCGTGCGCGGCTTGTAGTAGTAGCCGTCCACCCACGCGCGCGATACCAATTTAATAAGGTTTTTGTATCCCTTGTAGTTTTTGGCCAGGACGACGAGGTGGTAGCCACTATTGTCTCCCATGGCCTTGTCCTTGTCCTCCTTGGTGCGTCGTGCGACATACATCTCACATCCGAAGATGGGCTTGAAGGGTTCAAGGCCCTCCGCCTTGCGCTCCTTGTTGACCTTGGCGCAGCAGTCGGCCAGCTCCTTCACGCCATACATCACGCCATGGTCGGTGATGGCCATGCCCCTCATGCCGTCCCCGACGGCCTTCTTCACGAGGTTGGCTACCTTCGACTGGCCGTCAAGGATGGAGTAGTGCGTATGGACGTGCAAATGTATGAAGTCTTCCATCTGTTTTCGTATTTCACGTGCAAATGTAGATAAAAAAAATGGAATCACGGCCTCTTGGGCCGAAAAGTTGAAGTGTTAATTTGCATAACTGACAAAAAGTATATAACTTTGCACATTATTCATGAATATGTAAACCTTCCGACATGGGAAAGAGAATAAAGAAACTCAAGAAAATCCGTCTTCATCGTGAGGGCACGGACCAGTTGTTGTATGGTGGAATCGGCATTGCCCTGGTGGCCGCCATTCTGTGGTTTGCCCTGACGACCAAGATTCCTTTCTGGGCGTTCCTCGTCATCATGGTCCCCGTCTATTGTATCGTGCTCAACTTCTATCGCTGCCCGATCCGCTACCTCAACATCGAGGACACGGAGCATATCGTGGTGGCGCCTGCCGACGGCAAGATCGTCGTCATCGAGGAGGTGGAGGAGAATGAGTACTTCCACGACCGCCGCCTGATGATCAGCATCTTTATGAGCCTCTTCAACGTCCACGCCAACTGGTTTCCCGTGGACGGCGTGGTGAAGTTTGTCAAGCACTTCAATGGCAACTTCCACAAGGCTTGGCTCCCCAAGGCCAGCGAGGAGAACGAGCATGCCGACGTGATGATCACCATCCCCGACGGCCGCGACGTGCTCTGCCGCCAGATCGCGGGTGCCGTGGCGCGTCGTATCGTCACCTATGCCAAGGATGGCGAGGACTGCTACATCGACGAGCACCTGGGCTTCATCAAGCTCGGTAGCCGCGTGGACGTCTATCTGCCTATCGACTCCGAGGTCTGTGTGAAGATGGGACAGGCGACTACGGGCGACCAGACCGTCATCGCGCGCCTCAAGCCCGTGGAGAAAGCGTAGTCCGTAGGGAAAACGTAATCCCGTAGAGAAAACGTAATCTGTAGAGAAAACGTAGTTCTCTCCCCCACCCCTGGGGCGGCCCTCCCTTGGCGTCTGGCCTCCAGATGCCTGAGGCGTTGGCTTAGGACGAAGCTTTTCTGCTATAGGATTGGAAAAAACTTTCCTGCCATAGAAATAGGAGTAGGATAAAACTTTTCTCCTAATAAGAATAGGAGTAGGATTTTTTCTGCTATATGAGCTAAATGATATGATGAAGCTTTACTGCTTATGATCAAGAAACATATCCCCAACAGCATCACCTGCTGCAACCTCATCTCGGGTTGCATCGCTACCTATTTTGCCTTCCGCCACGACTTCGAATGGGCCTTGGCGTGGATGGTCATAGGAGCCGTCTTCGATTTCTTCGACGGCATGACGGCCCGCCTGCTCCATGTCAGTTCGCCTATCGGCAAGGAGCTCGACTCGCTGGCCGACGACATCACCTTCGGACTGGCTCCCTCGGCCATGCTCTTTGCCGAACTGGGCGTGGTGGCCTATCCCTCGGCCCTGGAGCCCCTGCGCGAGGTGTTGCCCTTCGCGGCCTTCGTCATGGCGGCCTTTTCAGCCCTTCGCCTGGCCAAGTTCAATCTCGACGAGCGCCAGTCCCTGGGCTTCATCGGACTTCCCACCCCGGCCAACGCGCTCTTCTGGGGCTCGTTGATGGTGGGTGTGGCTCCCCATTTCGAGTCCTCGCCCCTTTGGGCCGTGGCCATGGTCGTGGGCGTGCTGGTGAGCAGCTACCTGCTCGTGAGCGAGATACCGATGTTTGCCCTCAAGTTCAAGCAATGGGGCTGGAAGGGCAACGAGGTGAAGTATCTCTTCGTTCTCTCCTGCATCCCCATCCTCGCCCTGCTGCGCATCTCGGGCATCGCCGTTATCATCGCCTGGTATGTGCTGCTCTCGGCCATGGTGGCCAAGAAGCCTGCGCCACAGAATCATTAACTCCATCCGCACATTATGATTTTCATCAAATTCATATTCCTACTCTTCGTCCTCGCCTTGGCGGCCATCGCCCTGATAGCCTACAAGTTCTACAAGCAGCTGCATCGCGTGGTCCGCAGGTTCCAGCCCGAGGACAACGACTTCCAGGACCAGCAGGGCTTCCAGGACCAGCAGTCCTCGGCCCGCACCTCGCGCCAGGCCGACGGCAACACGATCGTCGATTCCCGAAGCGAGGAGCAACGCGCCAAGAAGGTCATCAAGGACAACGAGGGGGAATATATCGACTACCAGTAGCCGTCCTCGTCCCGAGGCCATGTGGCAAGCGTCCCGATCACGAGCAGGTTTCTCATGTGCCTGTCTTTCCCATCATGGCCCGAGCTATTTAAGATCATGACTCATCTTTTCTTTTCATGAACCGAACTGCCGAAGATTCCGAACGGGCTTCCTCCCTGCCGCTCCATCAGAAGACGACACGAGAGATAGCTGGCCACACCTGCACGATCTACGTCCAGGAGCAGCCCGCCTTTCTGCTGATCCAACCTGCCGACGCCAACGACCTCAGGGAGATGGACCTGGAGATGGAGGCCATCGCCCAAGCCACGGGAGCGCACTTCGTCCTCGTGGCCGTCCACATTGCCCGTTGGTTCGACGAGCTGCCGCCCTGGGACGCTCCTCCCGTCTTCGGCAAGCGGCCCTTCGGCCATGGGGCTCCGGCCACGCTCCAGTCTATCCTTGATATCATCGACCATCTGCGCTCCTCGGGCCTCGTCTCCTCTCCCGACTGCCCCACGATCCTCGGGGGCTACTCCCTGGCGGGTCTCTTCGCGCTTTGGGCGGGCTACCAGCATCCGTTTGACGGTATCGTGGCGGCCTCCCCCTCCATCTGGTATCCCCAATGGCTCGACTATGCGGCCCTCCACACTCCCCTGTCCGCAGCCTTCTACCTCAGTCTGGGCGACCGCGAGGACCGATCCCGCACCCCCATCATGACGACCGTCAGCCAATGTATCCGTCGCCAACACAACCTCCTGATCGCCTCCTCCACTCCCTCCACGCTCGAATGGAACGAGGGCAACCACTTCCAGGACAACGGCCTGCGAACGGCCAAAGGCTTCGCCTGGGTCATCAACAGAATACAGACTCCCTGACGCTTGAGGGTGCACAACTTTTTGGGACAAATCGTCAGGGCAAGAGGGAAAACAACAAATACAACCTTTACAACAATGTACAACCTACACGCTACGCGTGTTTACAATCTTGCTGCAAGGTAAACAACATGATACAAGGCTTCGCCAGGACATATCACCAGGACAAATCAGCAAGAAGCGTGTTCAAGGCGAAGCGTTGTATTTTGTTGTTTCGCAACAAGCAAGCCTTGATTTGCATAGGCCTCGAAGAGGCGATGTCCTGGCGAAGCGTTGTTACTTGTTGTAAAAGTTGTTCACGTTGTTTTTCCCATATATCCTCGTAGAGTCCACATTCACTTTTCCCAAGCATTCAGCCACGTTTTTCGGTCCTCTAAACGAGTCAAATCCCCAAATTCATAGTGAAATTGGCGATTACAATCCCCAAATTCATAGTAAATTTGGGGAATTGGAAAAATAACAACAGCCACAAGGAAAGCCTTTTCGCGCGGGCCAACTTGGTCATATCAAGAAAATTGCGTAACTTTGCACCCTTGTAGCAAAACGAAGATTCAGAGAAAGAACAAAATAAGGTTTAAGACATAATATGATAACGCTCAACAATCTTGCCATCCAGTTTGGCAAGCGAGTACTTTACAAAGACGTAAACATCAAGTTCACGCGCGGCAACATCTATGGCGTCATTGGCGCCAACGGAGCCGGCAAGTCCACCCTTCTTCGCGCCATCTCCGGCGACCTGGAGCCCAACAAGGGTACCGTGGAGCTGGGTCCTGGCGAGCGCCTGTCGGTCCTGGAGCAGGACCACTTCAAGTATGACGCCTATCGCGTGCTCGACACGGTCCTCATGGGCCACGCCCCGCTCTGGGAGAACATGAAGGAGCGCGAGGCCCTCTATGCCAAGCCCGAGATGACGGAGGAGGACGGCAACCGTGCTGCCGACCTGGAGCTGAAGTTTGCCGAGATGAACGGCTGGGAGGCCGAGAGCGAGGCTGCCCAGCTGCTGCAGCACCTTGGTATCGCCGAGGGCCTGCACGAGAAGCTGACGGGCGAGCTCAGCAACAACGAGAAGGTGCGCGTGATGCTCGCCAAGGCCCTCTTCGGCAAGCCCGACAACCTGCTGCTCGACGAGCCCACCAACGACCTCGACCTCGAGACCGTGGAGTGGCTGGAGGACTACCTGGGCGAGATCGACGAGAATCAGACCGTCCTCGTCGTCAGCCACGACCGCCACTTCCTCGACGCCGTGAGCACCCAGACCATCGACATCGACTTTGGCAAGGTGACGGTCTTTGCCGGCAACTACTCCTTCTGGTACGAGTCGAGCCAGCTCGCCCTGCGCCAGCAGCAGAACCAGCGCATGAAGGCCGACGAGAAGCGCAAGCAGCTGGAGGAGTTTATCCGTCGCTTCTCGGCCAACGTGGCCAAGAGCAAGCAGACCACCTCGCGCAAAAAAATGCTCGAGAAGCTCAACGTCGAGGAGATCCGTCCCTCCAGCCGCAAGTATCCGGGCATCATCTTCCAGATGGAGCGCGAGCCGGGCAACCAGATTCTCATGGTCGAAGACCTCAAGGCGGTCGATACCGACGGCACGGTCCTCTTCGACCACGTCAGCTTCAACATCGAGAAGGGACAGAAGGTGGTCTTCATCTCCCACAACCCCAAGGCCATGACGGCCCTCTTCGAGATCATCAACGGCAACCGCGAGCCGGATGGCGGCACCTATAAGTGGGGCGTCACCATCACCACGGCCTACCTGCCCCTGGACAACACGAAGTTCTTCGAGAGCGACAAGAACCTCGTCGACTGGCTCTCGCAGTACGGCCCGGGCAACGAGGTGGCGATGAAGGCCTACCTCGGACGCATGCTCTTCCGCCAGGAGGAGGTGGAGAAGAAGGTCAACGTGCTCTCGGGAGGCGAGAAGATGCGTTGCATGATCGCGCGCATGCAGCTGCAGAACGCCAACTGCCTGATCCTCGACACGCCGACCAACCACCTCGACCTTGAGAGCATCCAGGCCTTCAACAACAACCTCGTGCAGTTCAAGGGCAACATCCTTTTCAGTTCCCACGACCTGGAGTTTATCGGTACCGTGGCCGGCCGCGTCATCGAGCTCACGCCCCGTGGCACGATCGACAAGCTCACGACCTACGACGAGTATATCCACAACGAGCAGATCCGCGAGCATCGCGTAGAGATGTATAAGTAAGGAGCATCAGGCCGGGATGTGTAAGCAAAAAGGAGCATCAGGCCGACATGTATAAGCAAGGACAGGAGACCCGTCGCGCGCCCGGGTGGACTTCGCAACCCGAAGCACACACCCGTCCGGCCAAAAGGGCGGGCGCCCCTGCCTTGGCACAATATTTGCTATGCGTCTTTTTAAAAAAGCTAAGAACAAAATGAGTAAAGAGAAGAACATAAAGGTCGAGGGCGAGACCCCCGAGACCAGCCACAACGAGGCAGAAGACGTGCGTGTGGCCGAAGGCGCACAGGATGGCGCTCAGGAAAGCGCACAGGCTGAACAGGCCGAAGAGGCCGAAACGGCTGAGAAGGCCAACGAACCCGAGCTCACTCCCGAGGAGAAGGCGAAGGCCGAGGCCGTGGAGTGGAAGGACAAGTACATCCGCCTCTTCGCCGAGTTTGACAACTACAAGAAGCGCACCATGAAGGAGAAGGCCGAACTGATCCTCAATGGTGGCGAGAAGACGATTACGGCCCTGCTGCCCGTGCTCGACGACTTCGAGCGCGCCCTGGCCGACAAGGGCGAGGACGCCACGGCCGTGCGCGAGGGCTTCCAGCTCATCATGAAGAAACTGGAGAAGATCCTCGAGGGTCTTGGCGTGCGCCCCATCGACACCAAGGACAAGGACTTCGACGTCGATTTCCACGAGGCCATCGCCATGGTGCCTGCCGGCGACGACCAGAAGGGCAAGGTCATCGACTGCGTGCAGACGGGCTATACGCTCAACGACAAAGTGATCCGCCACGCCAAGGTGGCCGTAGGACAATAATATAGCGACAATATGGCAGCAAAGAGAGACTACTACGAGGTACTGGGCCTCACCAAGGACGCCACGGAGGCCGACATCAAGAAGGCCTACCGCAAGCTCGCCATCAAGTATCATCCCGACCGCAACCCGGGCGACACGACGGCCGAGGAGAAATTCAAGGAGGCCGCCGAGGCCTACGACGTGCTCCACGACCCGCAGAAGCGCCAGCAGTACGACCAGTTTGGCTTCGACGCCCCGGGCGGCTTCGGAGGCGGCAGTCCGTTTGGCGGCGCGGGCGGCTTCTCGATGGACGACATCTTCTCCATGTTTGGCGACGTCTTCGGCGGCCATGGCGGCTTCGGAGGTTTCGGAGGCCGTGGTGGCGGACGCCAGGCCCCGCGCTATCGTGGATCGGACCTGCGGCTGAAGGTGCGCCTGTCGCTCCAGGAGGTGGCCACGGGCGTGACCAAGAAGTTCAAGCTCCGCAAGGACGTGGTCTGCCCCCATTGCCACGGCACGGGTGCCGAGGGTGGCAGCGCTCCCGAGACCTGCCCCAACTGCCACGGCAGCGGCATGGAGATCCGCACCCAGCAGAGCATCTTCGGCATGATGCAGACCCAGACCACGTGCCACGTCTGTGGCGGCGAGGGCAAGGTCATCAAGAACAAGTGCAAGGAGTGTGACGGATCGGGTGTCGTCAAGGGCGAGGAGGTCGTCGAGATCCACATCCCCGCGGGTGTGGCCGAGGGCATGGTCGTCAACGTGCCGGGCAAAGGCAACATGGGCAAGCACAACGGCATCGCGGGCGACATACAGGTCTATATCGAGGAGGAGGCCAACGACACCTTCGTGCGCGACGGCCAGGACGTGGTCTACAATCTCCTGCTCGACATCCCCACGGCCACGCTCGGAGGCGAGGTGGACATACCGACCATCGACGGGTCGAGCGTGAAGATCAAGATCGAGCCGGGCACGCAGCCAGGCAAGACGCTCCGCCTCCGCGGCAAGGGTCTGCCGGCCGTCCAGGGCTATGGAAACGGCACGGGAGACCTCATCATCCAGGTGAGCGTCTTCATCCCCAAGACCCTCAACAAGGGGGAGCGCAAGGCCATGGAGAGCTTCCGCGAGAGCGAAAACTTCACGGGCGACAGCCATACCAAACGGTCGATCTTCGAGCATTTCAAGAAACTCTTCGGATAAGTCCGAAACGATTCAAGAGGCGCCTCGTGTCTTTCTCACGGGGCGCTTCGTTTTTTCAAATAGCGCTTTGAAGAAGTTTTTACAAAAATTGCTTTGGACAAATTTTGACCTGTACGGTTGAAATTACCCAATACGCCCTAAAAAGGGCAGAAGCGCATAGCCCAGGGCGTCGCCCTGGGTAATTATGAACGCCAATCTGTCGCCCTGTAAGGGCAAAAGCTTTAAAGAACAGGCTATAAACAAATCGTTTGCCCTTACAGGGCGTCTTGTTGATTGCCATTATACCCAGGGCGATGCCCTGGGCTAAGGACTGTTGGGCTTTCAGCCCGTTTCAACCGTACAGTTCGACAAGTTTTCATAAGTATTGCTTCGGACAAGCGCACATCAACCAACAACGTTCTTCGCATAAGCACGCAACAATGAACTACAAGGAGACAGTAGAATATCTTTTCAACAGTACGCCCGTCTTCGAGCACGTGGGCGCCACGGCCTACAAGGACGGCCTGGACAACTCCCACGCCCTCGACGACCATTTCGGCCATCCACACACGCGCTACCAGACCATCCACGTGGCGGGCACCAACGGCAAGGGGTCCTCATCCCACACCCTCGCCTCCATCCTCCAGGCCGACGGCCACAAGGTGGGCCTCTACACGAGTCCTCACCTCGTAGATTTCCGCGAGCGCATCCGCGTCAATGGCGTGATGATGCCCGAGGAGTATGTGGTCGAATTCGTGCGGGAGGAGCGTAGCTTCTTCGAGCCCCTCCACCCCTCGTTCTTCGAACTCACCACGGCCCTGGCCTTCAAATATTTTGCCGAGCAGGAGGTGGATATCGCGGTCGTCGAGGTGGGACTGGGCGGCCGCCTCGACTGCACGAACATCATCACGCCCCAGCTCTCGATCATCACGAATATCTCCGTGGACCACACGCAGTTTCTCGGCCACACGCTCCCCGAGATAGCCCACGAGAAGGCGGGCATCATCAAGCCCCACGTGCCGGTAGTCGTAGGCGAGGCCGTGGCCGAGACGCGCCCCGTCTTCGAGGCGAAGGCGCACGCGTGCGGGAGCCCGATCGTCTTTGCCGAGGACCGTCCCGAGGTCCTTTCTGCCCACGACACGCCCGAGGGTCGCGAGTATCAGACGCGGTCTTTTGGCACGCTCCTGGGCGACCTGCGTGGCGACTACCAGACGCGCAACGCCAACACCATCCTCGCGTCCGTCTCCCAGCTCCTCTCCCGGGGCACGATCCGCCACCCCGAGAGCATCGGCGAGGGCTTCCGCTCGGTCTGCCGACGCACGGGACTGATGGGCCGCTGGCAACCGCTCCCGGGCCATCCCCATGCCGTCTGCGACACGGGCCACAACGTGGCGGGATGGCAGATGCTGGCTCCCCAGATCATGGCCCAGCCAGCCCGCAAGCGCCGCCTCGTCTTCGGCATGGTGGACGACAAGGACCTCGCCCACGTCATGGAGCTCCTGCCCCGCGAGGCCATCTACTACTGGACGCAACCCTCCACCCACAGGGCCTTCCCTGCCGAGAAAGTAGCGGAATGCGGACGGGCCCACGGCCTCCACGGCACCCTCCATCCCTCCGTCGCCGAAGCCTACCGCGCGGCCCTGGCCGACGCCGCCCCCGACGACTTCATCTTCGTGGGTGGCTCCAGCTATGTCGTGGCCGACCTCCTTGCCAGTCTCCAGGAGAAACCATAACAGCCTGCTGCTGACGAGAAACACAACAAGAACGCTTCGCCTTGGGTGCGCATTCCTTTATGTCCTCGTAGATTCAGCAGGAAACGTGTCCAAGGCGAAGCGTTGTTCATAGTTGTTTCCCTACAAGCAGCCTTTGGTCTGCATGGGTCTCGAAGAGGCGATGTCCTGGCGAAGCGTTGTTCATAGTTGTAAAAGTTGTTCAAGTTGTTTTCCCATGTGTCCACGTAGATTCAGCAGGCGAAAATGTCGGATACTTGTCGGAGACTAATGTCGGAGACAAAACTTACCGCTACTATGATGTATGAGAAAAGCGCGGCTTGTCGATAATCGACAGGCCGCGCTTTTGGGGTTAGCCCCTCGGTCATGAGGGGGATGGATGCGTCATGGGGGGATTAGCCCGTGATCTCGTCCGGGAGCCACTTGGCAGACGTGTTGTCCTTGATCTCCTCCTCGTAGATGTCCATGCGATATTCCTTGTTGACCTCGGGGTCCCACTTCATGGCGGGGGCCGAAGCTGCGAGGAGGGTGTTGGCAGGACTGCATTTGACGACCGTGATGGCCGGGGCTATATACTTTTTCTTACTCATAAACTGATTCTACTGTTGGTTGTTTGGATGCTTGATTTTTACTTCACTACCATCTTCTTGCCGTTGACGATATAGATGCCCGGCTGCACACCCTCGAGGCTGCTGAGACGCTGGCCCTGGAGGTTGAAGACCTTGAGTTCGCCCTGCTCGTCGGCCGAGGAAACCGTTTCCAGGCCCGTGACATCGCCCTGGCCGAAACCGAAGCTGAGGGTGGTCTGGCTCTGGCTGGCCGAGGCCCAGGTCGGGGTGAGCCAGCAGCGATAGCCCTTCATCGTGTGGGCCTTCTTCAGATGGTAGAGGTTGCCCTCGTTCCAGCCGTAGTCGTCAATTTCGAGGGACTGATGATTGTCGTAGCCGCCCTGGAAGAGGAGGCTCTCAAGGCCCTGATTGCTGGTGATGGATGGGCTGATTTCAAAGTCCTCGGTCGAGGGCTTGCCCATCGTCTCGTCGTAGGTGTAGCTGACGCCTACGCCCTCGGTCGTTTTCCTCACCATATAGATCTCGCCCGTGATGGAGCCTACGTCGTTCGTTGTCCAAGTTTTGCCTTGATGATCAGCCACGGTAGTCTCGTCCACCCAGATGATATAGGGCTTGTTGGCCTGGAGATAGACACCCTCGAACGTCTCCTCTACCGCCTTGAATCCGATCACGAGGCTCTTCTCATCCTGATAGACCTTGCGAGCCTCGGAGAGCTTGGCCGTAGCGCCAAAGGCTTCCTCAAACTGCGCCTTCGTGAGGTTGACGGGCAGGATGACGGAGTTCCACTCGCCGGGGACGAACGTGCGCTTGAAGTACATCGTCAGATTGTCCTTGTATCTCTTCACGCTCTTGTCGGAGATGTGTACGTCCTCGTCGAAGACGATATCCTGCTTGCAGTCCTCGCTCGGCATTTCCGTGTCGGGCGTGCCGTCGCCATCCGCGTCGTTGCGGAGCAGAATGCCATAGACCTTCAAACCATCGGCTACCTGCACGGCTGCGCCTTGGGTGATGCTCACCTCGTCATAGTCCTGCTTCGGGGTGAGGACGACGAAGCCCTTGTCGCCACGGGTGATGAGGTTGGCGCCGAGGATGCTCCAGTCGCTAAAGGTCTCCACCACGTCGGAATCGTCCGTCTTCTGAGAATCCTCAGATCCCTGCTCGTCCGCCTTGTATGCCTTGGCTGGACCGGCAGCTGCTTCTTTCTTCTTATAGGTCTTGACGACGATGCCGCTTCCCAGATCTACACCCACGCCCAAGGCGGCCTGATTGACCACCACGACAAGCTGCTTGTTGCGTGTGGCCGTGACGCCCAGCTTCACGGCAAGTATGGAACCCTCTCCTGCTCCCACGCCCATCGGGAACGTCGTGCAGGTCTCGAGCGAGCCGTCGATACAGTTGGTGAGGTCCTTCATACCATTGCCTGCTTTCAGCACACCTGCCGACTGGGTGCGGTCGGCATTGATGCTGGCGCCATTGTTGTCGAAGGAAACGATCTCGGCCCCCTCGGTCGGGTCGTCGAGGATGGCATTCTCGTCGGCCGTATAGGCGTAGTAGATGTTCATGACGCTGAGGTCGGCACCCAGCAGACCCGTGGAGTAGAGACGGATCTCGTCAAACTGCGTGCCCACGGGCACTTTGATAGCATATCTCAACTTATGCGTGTTCTGGTGGCCGATCAGCTTGGCCGCCACGGGAGCCGTGGCCACGCCGCCTTCCACTTCCTTTCCGTCTTTATAGAGTCTGACGTTCATCAGCTTGAGCACGTCTGCACTCAAGGCGCTACCCTTGGCGGTCACGACAAATCCCGCCTGGAGGGCCTTGCTGCCGTCGGAGATCAATCCCTCTTTTTTCTTGATGCTGCATAGATAAGAGTCGCCAATAGAGACGCCACCAAAATAAGAGGCAAAGCTATTGAGCTTGCTCGAAAGGATGTTGGCCGAGTTCTTGATGATGCTCAGCAGGTTGATGCCAATGCTGTTGCCGCCGCCAAGCACATAAGTAGGATTAGCGGGGTTGTCGTTGACGAGCGCAAACTCCTTCTTCGGCTTCTGCTGGTCGTTGGATCCACCATAGTTGATAGTGATCTGCTGAGAGCAGTCGTCCGTATTCGTCAACTTCATGACGACCGTCGCCTTGGCGCCATTACCCTCCAAATAGGCTTTGGACTTGCTGAAATCGAGGGTATAGTTGGCCGCGTCAAAGGTCACATTATCGTCGGTCGTGCTGACCATCTCCCAAGAGGCATCGGGATAGTTTTTCTTGTCCCAGTTGAGCTCATACTTCTCCTCGCAGCTGCAAATGTCGAGAGTGGCGGTCGGGCTCATGGTGCATTGGTGACCGGCCGTGATGGGCTCGGGGACGATAAAGGCGTATTTGGCGGTGAGAACTTTAAGTGCTTTAACACCCTCAACCTTCAATTTAATACCTGAGAATTCACATGGAGCCTTGATGGAAACTTTCTTCGCTTCACCTCCCAAATCGAGTGACAATATTTTTGTGTCGATGGCCTTTTGGTATATGTCTTTGCCATTTCTATCAAGGAGATGGATGACCGCAGTTTCCCCAATGCCCAACAAGCCTCCGGTAGTGTACACAAATCCAGCTTCTGTTCCTATCGGAAAAGTTTCGCCAGAGGTATTATTGTTATCATTTGCAATAACTTGGGCATAACCTGCTCCAAAGCTTACGAGGACTGCTAATGGCGCACTATTAGTAAGGTTGTCATCTATGAGTCTTTTAGCAGCTATAACATCAGATGCCTCCGCTTCTAATTTTATGTTAGTACCGAAATTAGTATCATATTCTTTCATGCGAGACTTCGTCAACGTATACTCACCACTACCTACAAAGGCATAGTAAATCTTTAAACCCTTGACAGCATCCACCTTGATACCGCTTTGACCGACAAGAGCTATCTCGTCATAGTCTTCTGTAGGTTGTTCTGCGGCAACGATATCCAAGGTGCTACCTGCAGCAATATTACCTATCGACAGGTTGAGCACGGAGAATCCAGCCTGCTCTATCTTGGAATCCTTCAGAATCTTACCATCTTTGTAAAAACGAATACGATAGCTGGTTTCCAACAAACTAAGTTTCAACACGTTGGATTCTGCAGAAATCTTGAAACCTGCCTTGGTGTTCTTGTCAAAGTAGTGCTTCATGTCCTTGACGGCCACGATGGGCGATCCGGCAAGGAGCGTGACGTCTGCCACGCCAGGCAGATCACAATAGTTGTCGAGATTCTCATCGCAAAGATTGGAGAGGTTCTTGATGCCCGTTCCGACACTCACGCCATCGGGGAAGCGGCTGACCATACAGTTATAGCCAACGAGGGCCATACGGGTCTTCAAGACTTGGCGGGACTCAGTAGGGTTTACCCCCCGTTCATAATACGTGTTTGCCTAACCTACCGCCCGAAGTGGTAGCAGCAAAACGAGAGCGGCCAAAATCATGGCTGCCTTGTGAATTTTTAACTTCATCATGCGTTATAAAATTGTATAAATAAGTTATCTCTATTGTTGATCACTTGCTCAAAGAGGTTCGGCCCATTCCGACCGTTGTCGGAAAGCTATAGAGAAAATGGCATTTTGGACGCCCTACAGTTCGGGTATGGTTTGGGAAGGGTGGCCACAAGCATTCTTCTATGTACCGATTCACACTCATTCCACAGACGTGAACGATGTTATCTTAAATTACGGGTGCAAAGTTACTAACAATATTTGGAATAACAACAAATAATTGAGTACTTTTTTCAAATTCAGAAATGGCAAAAAACTCCCCTATCGTGTTTGTAACGGTCTAATGGATAGAGAAATAAGGGCTGAAAGCGAAATCAAGTAATCGAACAAAGCAAGGCCTCAGAATGTAACGTTTTATGATACTAAAAGAAAAGCACAAGAGTAAGAAGACACAGGAAAAATCGAACAAGAAAAAAAGAAAAAACAAAGAGTAGGTTGCAAAAAGGAAAGCAAGAATAGCAAATAAGAGAAAAAGAACAAAACCGCATGGCTGATAATGTAAAATAGAAAATATACAAAAGTACTCTAAAAATAACACAAATCTATATACAGGACTACATACAGAACAGGTTCTCCATCCTCGTGTCGCGCCCCTATCTTTTACGAATTTTTTTTGATCCATCCGAGATTTGGAGCAAAAGATGGCCTTTGCTGCCGAAAAATGCCACCTGGCTGAGTATGGGAAACAACAAGCAACGCTTTCGATAAGCCATGCGCAGAAGCGAGCTCGTTCATGTTTTGCCATGGCGAGAAAGAGTGCCATGAAATGGAACAGCTTCGCCAGGACAACCAGCAGGAAACGTGTTCAAGGCGAAGCGTTGTTACTTGTTGTTTCCCTTGCAGCAGCCCTTGATCTGCATGGGCCTCGAAGAGGCGATATCCTGGCGAAGCGTTGTTCATTGTTGTAAAGGTTGTTCAAGTTGTTTTCCTTTATGTCCTCGGGATTTCCTCTCAAGGCAAAGGGAAAACTATATGCGGGTTTATGGGTTTTCCCTTGGCCGCACGAGCGGGGAATCGTACTTTTGCAGCAGAAAACGAGTAATAACCCTCAAAAGAAAGTCTGGATTATGAAACGTATTTTTTTAGCAACCGTAGCCGCCCTCGTCGTGATCGTCTCCGCCTCGGCCCAGCGACTGGCCGACGTGCGAGCGGAAGCCACCATCATTACCGACAAGATGATAGCCGAACTGGGCATCGGACCGGGCTACCGCAACAGCATCCTCAACATCAACCTCGCCTACCTCAACAGCATCAATAGCTATCGCGACATCGACTCTTACGGATGGGAGCGCCGCAACCGCGAGATACGCCGCTACCTCTCGCCCGGACAATGGCGCAAATACTGCAACACATACTACTTCTACCGCCCCATCGGCTGGCAGAACCGCGCCTACGTCCACCATATATATAGGAGATACCCCACCTGCCGACCGGGCTACCACCATCGCCCGCGCTACGACCGAGGCCACGGCCACCATCGCCCCCGCTTCGACAAGCATCATGGCCGTCCGGGAAAGCACGACCGAGGCTATGGTCGTCCGGGCAAGCATCACAAGCACGACCGAGGCTATGGACGTCCGGGAAAGCACGACAAGCACGACCGAGGCTATGGCCGACCCGGCAAGCATCTCAAGCACGACAAGCACGATCGCGACTAACCGCCCCTGCCCCATATAGACCCCAATCTATATTCCCCCTATCTGTAAATGATCATCCCCCGAGCGATATAGGACCTTCCCAAGAAGTCTCCCATATCGCCTCGCCTTGTGGCGGAGGGGAATGGCAGACATGGGGACACGACAAGTACAACTTTTACAACATTTTCCAGACAAACCACTATTTGCAGACAATTTTTCGGGAAAAGGCAAGGGATTGGGAAAACACTACCTCGATTATATTGTGATATTTGCAATCTACAGCTCTGCTTTCAGCAGCTTCGTCTCCTCTGCCGACAGCCCAGTCATATCCATGACCGTTGCTTCATCCATACCCTTTGCCAGCATCTTCTTGGCAATCTCAAGGCTTCGCTGGGACATGCCTTGCTCCATACCTTTCTCCATTCCTTGCTTCAAGCCTTTCTTCATGCCTTCTGCTCTACCTTTCTTCATGCCTTGCTCCATGCCCTTTTCCATTCCTTCAGCAATTCCTTCTTCTTTACCCTCTTCCCTGCCTTTCTGGTATCTGTCATCCAGAAGGGTTCTTTCGACACTTACTGAATCCCAGAATTTGTCATAGGCCCGGAGCTCGGCATCCGTGAAGCCGGATATCTCCAACTCCTCCACGGCTTTTCCTATCTCCGGATCATTAAGCAGGTCGGCAGGAATCTCCTTCGTATTTGAATTGATCTCCGTGAGGAAACGGAGCCATAGCACCATCATACGCTTGTCGGCAATGGAATGAGGAGTGAACTTCGGCAGCTCTATGAAGGTGAAATGCAAGCCTTCAATCACCTTGTTGCTGTCCTTGTCGTGCACAATGCGGTAGTTGTGGATGAAATCTGGAGTGTCATGCTCGAAGACGTCGTTTATCAGATTCAGGGAATACACAGGTTGGAGCTCGCTGTATTTTCCGCCCTTTTTGGCCTGACTCACGTAGAGCTTGGATGCATTAAACAGTACTCGCTGCTGGAAAGCGTCCGACCATTCCATCTGCATTTCCACGCAGAATTTTCTGCCTCGTGAATCCGTGCAGAGTACATCCACAATAGTGTTCTTGCCCCCTTCGAGCTGGGGCACAAGTTCCGTTGGCAGATACTCTATCGCGTGTATCTGCTCCGCTTCGCTGAGTGGCAGGAGTGCGTTCAGAAGGCTGATCAGTCTTTGGGGATGATTGCCGAATATCTTCTTGAACGTGAGGTCTGCCTTAGGATCCAAGTACTTCATCATCATCTGTCTTTTAGATATGCCAATGCAAAGATACTGCTTTTTTTTGGCTTTTCCTCAGTTGCCTGATTTTTGTTTCCTCAGTTGCCTGATTTTTGTTTCCTCAGTTGCCTGATTTTTGTTTCCTCAGTTGCCTGATTTTGTTATAAAAAACTCCTGCCGTATTTTTCAGGAAATCAACAAGAGGCTATATGCCACGATGAAAAGGTGGCGTATAGGCCCTTGATTATATTGTGATTTTTGCAATCTACATCTCCGCTTTCAGCAGCTTCATCTCCTCTGCTGACAGCCCAGTCATATCCATGACCGTTGCTTCATCCATACCCTTTGCCAGCATCTTCTTGGCAATCTCAAGGCTTCGCTGGGACATGCCTTGCTCCATGCCTTCTGCTCTACCTTTCTTCATGCCTTGCTCCATGCCCTTTTCCATTCCTTCAGCAATTCCTTCTTCTTTACCCTCTTCCCTGCCTTTCTGGTATCTGTCATCCAGAAGGGTTCTTTCGACACTTACTGAATCCCAGAATTTGTCATAGGCCCGGAGCTCGGCATCCGTGAAGCCGGATATCTCCAACTCCTCCACGGCTTTTCCTATCTCCGGATCATTAAGCAGGTCGGCAGGAATCTCCTTCGTATTTGAATTGATCTCCGTGAGGAAACGGAGCCATAGCACCATCATACGCTTGTCGGCAATGGAATGAGGAGTGAACTTCGGCAGCTCTATGAAGGTGAAATGCAAGCCTTCAATCACCTTGTTGCTGTCCTTGTCGTGCACAATGCGGTAGTTGTGGATGAAATCTGGAGTGTCATGCTCGAAGACGTCGTTTATCAGATTCAGGGAATACACAGGTTGGAGCTCGCTGTATTTTCCGCCCTTTTTGGCCTGACTCACGTAGAGCTTGGATGCATTAAACAGTACTCGCTGCTGGAAAGCGTCCGACCATTCCATCTGCATTTCCACGCAGAATTTTCTGCCTCGTGAATCCGTGCAGAGTACATCCACAATAGTGTTCTTGCCCCCTTCGAGCTGGGGCACAAGTTCCGTTGGCAGATACTCTATCGCGTGTATCTGCTCCGCTTCGCTGAGTGGCAGGAGTGCGTTCAGAAGGCTGATCAGTCTTTGGGGATGATTGCCGAATATCTTCTTGAACGTGAGGTCTGCCTTAGGATCCAAGTACTTCATCATCATCTGTCTTTTAGATATGCCAATGCAAAGATACTGCTTTTTTTTTGGCTTTTCCTCAGTTGCCTGCTTTTTGTTTCCTCAGTTGCCTGATTTTTGTTTCCTCGGTTGCCTGTATTTTGTTATAAAAAAAATGGTGGGCGGGAGAAGGATTTCCCCGGGAATGTTTGCACAGACGGAAAAAAACGCGTATTTTTGCATGCGAGATAAATATAAGCGGAATATAAGATAAGGCCAAAAATCGAGCATAACTTATAGCGCAATATAAATTAAAAAAGCCTCATGACGGACTATTACGAGTATGCGATTCCCCAACTGGTGAAGCTCCTTGGCGCCCGCTTCAAGGACTACCGCCTGCGCAGCAACATGACGCAGAAGGAGGTCTCGGAGCAGTCGGGCCTCACGACCACGACCATCCACAAGTTTGAGAGCGGCGCCGCGGACAACATCTCGCTCGCCACGTTTCTCCTGCTGCTGAAGGCGATAGGAGAGATCGAGGCCCTGGACGACCTGCTGCCGGAGCTGCCGCCCTCGCCCTACCTGATCAGGAAGGAAAAGAAAGTGCAACGCATAAGACATAAGAAGCCACGGACCACTTGACCGACGAGCAACTGCGCTCGCTGGTCGAGACCTTCTTCCTCAGCTGACAGGCTTTTTCTGATTTTCCGAGGATGCCTATGTTCTGAGGAATCCATGCCGTTTGGCAAAGGCCGTAGGACCGTCCGTGCGCAAGGGGGCATAAACAAAAAAACGCCTCGCACGATTTGAGCATTGTGAAGAGGCTTGGCGAGGACTGACGATGCAAAGGTAAGAATAGTCTTTGGCTTTCCAAACTTTTCCCCAAGAAAAATCGCGCAAGAGCAGTTTTTGGAGGGAATATCAACGGGCGCAACTGGCCGCAGGCCGAGCGTTGGAGCGACGGAGGAGCGGGAGACTCAGGGCAAGATTTGGCGGCAGGGGGGCGCTTGGCTACGTCATCCGTTTACCCGTCTCGGCCCGCCCGACCGCGCTCGACCTCGGCCTGCAGCCGCCTCTCCATGGCGTCGCGACGAGGACTGCCCTTCTCGCCCCACACCTCATCGACAACTGCCGACAAGGGGGTCAGATGAACTTGACTCATGTCCTTTACTTCTTTGTCCTTCCGATTCATATCTTTTGCTTCCACATCTATTGCTTCCACATCTATTGCTTCCATCGCTTTACAGTCCCTCCACATTCCTCTTACACCTTATTTATATAGTCCATCGGCCCCGCCCTTTCCCTTGCTCCTCCTATCCGAGTAGACCTGGCGCAAGCGGAAGGCTTATGGACCTCCGGGCGCAAAGGTAAGCATTCCCATCCATACGACCTAAGAAAAAAGCGAGTTTCCGCCTCTGCTCCACGGGTGGCGCAAGGCACATTTCGCAGACTGCCCCACCCTGCCCCGACAAGCGGGGCAAACTGCTTGTTAGCAATATACCATTATATATGCAATCCCCAAAGAAAACCGCAAGGGATTGGTCAATAAATTTGACTACTAAAAAAGAGATCAGCTAACAGAAAGACAGACTTGAGAAAGATCACATCTTAAGTTCCCGTTAAATACACCGTTAAATAGGTATAATTAGTGACAAAATAGCACAGATACATAAATAGCACAAAATGTCTTTTAAGAATATCACAATTAACATATTAATTGATTTTAACTATCACTTTCCACTATTATTCTTGCGGTCTTCAACTAAAGTTTGTACCTTTGACCTTTGATAAACCTCCACGCGGGAGGAGTCGTCAACCCATTTTTTAAAAAAATGGAAAAGAACAACAAGCGGACTGACAATTGTCAGCCAACAGCAACAGACTTGTTTGCTGGGACCGGGGGACTACACGTTGTAAGCTCCTCGGACAAATTGTGTCATGTGGACGAAGACCGAAACCACGACAAACACAGACTAATGGGTTTTTCAGGAAACTTTAAAGAAACTTTGGAGAAGAGATTATATGAGCTGAGCAAAGAGCCCCAAGTACAGTATGCTCTCTTTGGATTCAAAAGTAGCATTAGTATCAAGGTTGAGGAAAATCCATGCCCTCCAGTTGAAACTTTCCTTGATGATCTACTCCACCCTCAGATGAACGAGCCATCCACGCCTTTAGGCTGGAGAGACTATGAGGGTGCGCCGCCTTGCCCATGGCAGGACGATCGAGCTAACGAGAGAAGCAGAGTCTATTTCCAATACGGAGCACACAAACAAATAGAATTCAAAAACAGGAATGGGGTGAAAATGTTTTTGTTACGGAAAGAGATAAAGTCAAAGGTTTGTGAGATTTGCAAGCTCTATCATGCGCTCAGCGACCGATCCTACCCGCCAAAGATGGACTACCGAAAGATGAAGGAGCTTGAAAGGCGGAGCGATGAACTGATAGAGGAGATCATCGGTTTGCTAAAAGAAGAGGGGATCTTCGGAGCGGAGACGGTTGGGCTCAAGGTTTCCATCCCCGCGCAGGAAGGCGTTTCTTCTCAAGGCGAATGCCCCCAAAGCACCAACGATGCGTCGCCACAGGGGGAGGCTGGCGGCAAGGCCACCGCGGGTGTCGCAACACAAGGATTGCGAAAGGCACGGGGACGCCGCAAACGTAGCTTTCGGGAAGCGTTCATAGACGTGGAAACGTACGAGCGCGAGAAGGAGCGGTTTATCAATTTCCTACTCAAGCTTAAGATTGCCGCAAGAAAACTGACTTGCGGAGCGAAGGACTATCTGAATCGGATCATTACGTGCTTTATGATCTTGTGGCGCGAAAAGGGATTCTTTATCGAAGAGTCCATTCCGGGCGCTTGCGTATTCAGATTTCTTACTGAGGAATGTAAGCTCAAAACCAAAGTGACGGAGAAGGCGTATGGCAACAGAATGAACGAGTGGATAAAAAATAATAATTACGATATCAAGCATTATCGCAAGGTAAGCGAGGCATTTGCGTGCGCGTAAAAGAAATGTTGCTAAAGCTTCGCAAGTAAAGATTCACAAGCGTTATTTAACGTAACTTTGAAATAAAAAAAGGCTCTGAAGTTTGTATATCTCACTAAAAATGAGTATCTTCATAATCGCCAAAGAATAAAGACAAAACTCCAAAGCGGTGAGCAAAGATACAAAAACAAAATCAGATCCGCGACGCTTTTTCGCAAAAATGACGATAATCGCAGAATTAACAGTATTATGGGTGTGGATGAAACATATAACTATCCACTCCAGCCAGATTGGAGTAGAGAAGAAAGAAAACCGCAAGTTCACCACTTTGCGTTGGTACTCTCGAATTGTCCACTACGGACAAGACAAGGGCCATCATTTTGGACTTCGCCCTGGAAGCTGCAGGGCGTTACTCTATAGATGCCACAGAGTTGCTGGCTGATTTCATCAAAAGTAATTCTGTTGCCTACACGCTACGCAACATGTATATTTATAAGCAAGTTGATATATTCTCTTGCAAAGCTGCAATAAAAATAAAAAAGATTAAATATGGGATTTTTTGATTTCTTGTTTAGGAAAGCTAAAGACGAACCGCTCCAGGGAGTATCGTCTATTGATCAAGTAGTGAAAGAAAGTATCGAACATTTGGAAAAATGTATCGGTAAAATAACCCTGGAAAAATTGGATGCAGAGGCTATAAACCTAGCTTCTTATATTTACTTGCGTAAGGGAGGAAAAATTGATTTTGAACTCGATTATTTGACAAAGGGACTGATGGACAAAATTCCGTCAGGTGATTTTAAAGTAGCAGACCAGGTTTTCCCTCTTATGATAAAATATGGCAGTAATGGATTATATCTCAATAAAAATGCTTTTATAGACAAGCAGTTGGCTTATAAAAAAAATGTTCAGCTAGATCCGGAACTTCATATTTTCCTTAAAGGCTATTTTAATGGCGTTCATAAACTTGACATTGCTACGCCAAAGCCAAAAGTTGTTGGAGGTAAAAACAATATGAAGGATGACAAAGTGGATCTAGGATTGCCCTCAGGTATATTATGGGCAACAATCAATATAGGTGCTTCGTCTCCCGCAGACGCAGGTGATTATTTCGCTTGGGGTGAGAAAGAAACAAAAGACAATTATGGTTGGGAAACCTATAGCTTATGTCATGGTTCTTATTCTTCCATTTTCAAGTACACCCAAAATGACGGCAAAAAGATTCTTGAGCCTCAAGAAGATATAGCGACATTAAGATTAGGAGGAGGTTGGAGAATTCCTACGAAGGAAGAAATGGAAGAACTGGTAAGCGAATGTAAATGGACCTGGGTACGTATGAATGGTCAGCTGGGATGGAGGGTGACTGGCAAAAACGGCAATTCGATCTTCCTTCCTGCTGCTGGTGCTGGTAGCTCATATCGTATAGCAGGAGTGGGAGAACTCGGCAGATATTGGACTTCCACCAGGGATGAAAGCAATTATTCCGCTTTCAACCTGCGATTCAAGGATGGCCGTGAGTCTATTGTTGTTGTAGATGATACCAGGTTCTATGGAAGACCTGTACGAGCCGTTTATGGAGAAGCAAAGATAGCGCCGCCCTATTCAATGGTCAACCCTCAAACCACTGTGAAAACAGAGTCTAATTACAAATTGAATCAGTTGTGTGAACTGATGGTGCGACAATTATTTGGCACAATGCGACAGAGTGACATATATGCACCATTAGACCAGTTTATTCAAAAACTACCAAATGGTGGCATGAGAATTCACCAAGAGGAATACGGAGCGCTTTTTAATGACTTTGACTTCCTTGGCAAAGATGGATGGATAAAATATGTGAGAATATATGGGGAGATTTTGGATGCCCATTACAGTACAATAGGCGGTTCAATGGAGGTGTTTGGCTTAAAAGTTGACAAAATTTCAAGAAAGCCTGATTATGTTGAATGCGTTATTAATCAAGCACAATTTGGCAGATAATTTGAACACATGCTATAAATGTAGGAGGGTGTGTCAAAACTCTCTTATTCTTAAAAAATCACAAAGCCCTGACTTTCAC
>OCHM01000038.1_pt1 | contig 98006 bp, 78 predicted proteins | sample 1538901 | NCBI WGS metagenome assembly OCHM01 (sample SAMN04571734, study PRJEB22368) | human gut metagenome | biome: human gut; material: stool | host: Homo sapiens | place: Luxembourg | collected 2012-11-08 | reverse complement strand
CAACTGCTCGATATTCAGGATTATCCCGGTCAGGGAAGTGCTTTCGTAGGCATCTTGGATGCGTTTATGGAGAGCAAGGGAATCACTACGCCCGAGGAATGGCGCCAGTGGTGCTCGCCAGTGGTTCCTCTGTTGGAAATGAAGAAGTTCTGCTTCGAGGATGGCGAGAAGATTCTGGCTAAGGTAAAGGTAGCCAATTATGGCGGTTCTTCGCTGAAGGGCAAGAAACTGAAATGGCATCTGGCTGCCGAGAACGGATTGTTCTGTATGGATGATGGAACTTTCAGCACTAAGGATGGTGAAGTGAGAAAGAATGTGGGCGACTTGATGGCTGAGGATGAGGGAGTATTGAACATCTTTTCATGCGATGAAGGTTTGGTGGATGTGGGTGAACTGAATGGTGTCTTCCACGTGCAGAAACCTATCAAGCTGCTTCTTACATTAAACATTGAAGGAACAGAGGCGAGAAACTCCTACGAACTTTGGGTTTATCCGAAGAAGGCGATGGAAAAGAAGGGCGTCATCATTGCCAGAGATTTGAACCAGGAAGTAGTGAAAGTCTTGGAAAAGGGCGGAAAGGTGCTTTGGATGCCTACGGCTTCCAGTCATTTTGTGGCTGCCGATGATACGCTTTCGCAGGCAGATAATGCTACGCCTTATACTGTTGGCGGACTCTTCCAGACCGATTACTGGAACTATCGCATGTTCAAGACCATCTGCGAGAATAACAAAAAGAAGGTTTCTCCAGGAACCCTGGGCATTCTGACGAATCCGGAACATCCGATATTCAAGGGATTCCCAACGGAGATGCACACCAACTGGCAATGGTTCCCAGTCATCAAGAAATCGCATCCGCTGGTGCTTGACAACTTCGCCAAGGATTATCGCCCGATTGTTCAGGTGATAGATAATATCGAGCGAAATCATAAATTGGGTTTGGTGATTGAATGGAAGGTGGGAGCCGGAAAACTCCTCGTCTGCATGAGCGATTTGGAGAAGGCTGCCCAATATCCGGAAGGCAAGGCTTTCTATCAGAGTGTAATTGATTACATGCGCTCTGCCGATTTCAATCCATCTGCAGAAATAACGGTGGATGAATTGAAGAAGAAACTCGCCGAAAAGCCTCGTCAGGTTTCATTGAAGGAGCTGAATAATATCTCGCAGTATTAATAGGAATTCTGTAAGTTGCGAATCCGCAAGGCAAAATGAACTGAAAATCAGCGAGATAACAAGAATAGAAAGACTAAATAAAACAAGAGCGGAAAGCCAGGAGTTAACAGGTTAACAGTTAACAGCTGATTTTCCGCTCTTTTCATATCATCCTGAGACTAATCTTTATCCCAGGATAAACCATTCTATCATCTCTGTTGATTCTGCTTTTGAAGGTGGATGTGGAGCGAGCAATGGCAGAAAGAGCAGCAAAAGGACTGTGATTTCAAATGATTTCATCATTATCCATCAAAGACTGCAAATAATGGGAGTCACGGAAGTATCATTCAGTTATTTTGCAGCCGTGAAGAGACACTTCACCATGAATAATCTTCAATAATACATTTTAAGGTACTTACCGAGTGGAATAATCCCTCAGCATAAGGATTTCCAACAACCCCGTTGAATATTTAAATCCAAAGATTATCATATATCAAGACTTCACAATTATGTTTGCAAACGCACTTATTGCGGATGCGTTGCAAAGTTACTAAAAATCAATAAGAATAAAGACATTATTAGTTATCGGTTTCGAAAGAACTAAAATTTTAGTCTAATTATGCCACCATAATAACCGAAAACATCAGCCAATATGTCAAAACCATAGTGCATGATATAAGAAACCGTGTCAACGATGGCATGAAATGTGTCGGTAAGGGTTTGTGGCATGAAGATTGTACAATTCATTATCGGAAGACGGCAGAAACAGCGTTTCTTGCACCATACCGTATGAAGTAATGCAAGAAACGCTGTTTCTGCGTCCAGACCCAAAGGAGCAAGTAAGGAAACAATGTGCACGACTGGTTCCATGAGAATTATTAATGAAAACAATGTAGTGGCGACATAAACATAACATTATTAAATATAAATATATCAAAGAATTCCACTTTTGCGTTATTTTTTTGCCGGAAAGTTTGTATTCTCAATGATTATTCGTATCTTTGCACCGTCAGTTCCCACCAAGCCTCTCAACGATGCTCAAATGCGTGGGGCTTTTTTGTTTATATACGTTCACTCTCAAAATACGCTAATGGAAAGATTCCTCTGTCTTTTCACTCCCCAAAGTACCTTGGTATCTTTGCTTCATGAACAAGCAAATCGCAAGACAATGCAGGTTGGGCAAAGCAGGAGTTGGGCAATGCAGTATCCAGCTTGGATTCCTTGTAAGCCGTTCTTGCTTTAGCTGGTGTTGCGGGCAGGGTGATAGAATGAAAAAAGGACGTTTCTATCAAGAAACATCCTTTTTATTGGTAGCGCCTACGGGAATCGAACCCGTGTTCCATGCGTGAGAGGCATGTGTCCTAGCCGCTAGACGAAAGCGCCGTGTTGAGTGGAACCGCTTATGAGGTTCTCCTCAGAATTGTAAATAAGATTTCTCTCATTAAAAAAGGATGCCTTGTTGTGGGTATCCTTCTCCTTGAGTAGCGCCTACGGGAATCGAACCCGTGTTCCATGCGTGAGAGGCATGTGTCCTAGCCGCTAGACGAAAGCGCCGTGTTGCAATCTCAAGGTCTGTTCAGCTAAGCGGAAGCTGGGGGATTCGAACCCCCGGTACGGTAACCCGCACGTCAGTTTAGCAAACTGGTGGTTTCAGCCACTCACCCAAACTTCCAATCTTCTCGCATTAGGTCGAACCGCTGTCCGTGTCCCTCTCAATTGCGCTGCAAAGGTAGGGGTTTTTTCTAACACACGCAAACATTCAGACGATTTTTTTGTATCTTTGCAGTAAATAAATGAGCATAGATATGAGCGAAAACGCAGAAACTAATGCATTACCAGGAGGTTGCCGCCTGATAGCACTGCCTGAAAAAAAAGATGAGAGAGGATGCCTTTCTTTCCTGCAAAGTGCCAGAGATATTCCTTTTGATGTGCAGAGGGTGTTCTGGATATGGGGTGTTCCGCCAGGAAAAAGCCGTGGCGGGCATGCGCACAGGACATGTGCCGAGGTGGTTTTTCCGCTTCAAGGGTCATTTCGCATGCATGTGGATGATGGAAAAGTACAGGCCGACGTGCTGATGGACTCGCCTACATGCGGAATCCTGATACCTGCGGGGGTGTGGTGCTGCCTGACGGACTTCCAGGAGGGGACTGTTTGTCTGGCTGTGGCATCCCAGCCCTATGATGCAGGAGGCTATATCAACAATCACGAGGATTATCTCAAGGAAATAAACGGAGAGCAATGACAGTTATACCTTATTCTATAAATAAGCGCGAGGATTGGGACTCCTTCGTGCGGAGGTCTAAGAACGGTACGTTCCTGCTGCAGCGTGGGTTCATGGATTATCATGCCGACCGCTTCTTCGACTGCTCGGTGATGGTGTATGACGGAATCAGCCCCGCCGACGGTTACACCGAGGAGGCACCCGATAGCAGGGGGCTTGTGGCGGTTTTCCCAGCCAACTGGGTGGAGAGCGAAGCTTGTGTCTATTCCCACCAGGGACTCACCTATGGCGGTCTGATAGTGCTGCCCGAGGTGACGCAGACCGATGTGCTGCGTATCATGAGGGCCGTTTTGCTCTATTACCAGAGCTACCTCCAGGCGCAGCGTGTGGTGGTGAAGCCTATACCTTATATATATAGTGATATCCCCAGCGGCGAGGAACTCTATGCGCTCTTCCGTGCCGGCGCGGTGCTCAAGAGCCGCCAGGTGAGTACGGCTGTGAGCATGGCTCATCCCATGAAGATGCGCACGCTGAGATTGCGTCAGGCCAAGAAGGCCATCGAACACGGCTTCTATATCGACCGTATGACGGAGGGCGACACCCAGACGCTGGATGAATACTGGAAGCTGCTGGATCAGGTGCTGCAGGCACACCATCATGTGCATCCCGTGCATAGTACCGAGGAGATGAAGTTGCTCATGCAGCGCTTCCCCAAGGAGATAAAGCTCTACCTCGTGCGGCACGACAGGGAGATAGTGGCAGGCACGGTGGTCTTTGAGACGGAGCACGTGGCTCATGTGCAGTATATAGCTGCGGGCGACGAGGGTCGCACCTTCGGCGCTCTCGATCTGCTTTTCCGCCATCTCATCAACGAGCGTTACAAGCAGATGGAATACGTGGATTTCGGCATTTCCACCGAGCATGGCGGGGCGGTTCTCAACGAAGGGTTGATTTTTCAGAAGGAAGGGTTTGGCGGAAGAGCCGTATGCTATGACGTGTATGACGTGCCTCTGGAGCGTGCCAAACTGATGGAGATGTGTGGCAAACAGCCAGGAGACGAGGAGGAAAAGGTGCTCTATCTGGATATCAAGAAGATTTCCGACTCCTTCGAGCCTACTCTCACCGAGGAGGTTACGCGGGTGGTGCACAGCGGATGGTACCTGCATGGCAGGGAGAACAAGCGCTTTGCACGCCTCTATGCCGACTATTGCGGAGTGTCCTGTTGCGTGCCCACGGCCAACGGGCTTGATGCGCTCACCAATGTACTGCGTGCCTACAGCCAACTCTTGGGCTGGCACGAGGGCGATGAGGTGATAGTGCCGGCCAACACATTCATAGCCACCATACTGGCCATCACGCATGCCGGCCTCACGCCTGTACTCTGTGAACCGTCGCTCAGCGATTATCTCATAGACGAGAAGCTGATAGAGCCGCTCATCACACCGCGCACACGTGCCATCATGCCCGTGCATCTCTACGGCCGCTTGTGCAACATGCAGGCTATCCGCAGCATTGCCGATGCTCACGGACTGAAGGTCATCGATGATGCTGCACAGGCTCATGGTGCCCGCACAGGCGGTTTGCGTGCCGGCGCTCTGGCCGATGCCACCGCATTCAGTTTCTATCCCGGCAAGAATCTGGGCGCACTGGGTGATGCGGGTTGCGTGACTACCAACGACGAGCAACTGGCTCGCGTGGTGCAGGCCATGGGCGACTATGGAAGCGAGGAGAAGTATGTGCACGAGTACAAAGGCGTCAATAGCCGCATGGATGAGATACAGGCAGCCGTGCTGAGCCTGAAGTTGGGACGACTGGACGAGGACAATGACCGCCGTCGCGAGATAGCCCGCCTCTATGACCAAGGCATTCAGAATCCGCTGGTCACCCTTCCTCTGGTGGCCAGTGAGCCCGAGAGCAATGTCTATCACATATATCCCGTGCGCTGTCCGGCACGCCGGCAGTTGCAGGAATGTCTGGCTGCTCATGGCATTCAGGCGCAGATACATTATCCCACACCGCCTCACAAGCAGGCTGCTTACGCAGAGTGGGCCGACAGGAAGTACCGTGTGACGGAGCGCATTCATGCCGAGGAACTCTCTCTGCCCATCTCTCCCGTGCTCACCAACGAGGAGGTCAAGCGTGTGATAGATGCTGTGAATGCCTTCAATGTGGAGCTATAGGCATGCTCAAGGCATGTGCATGGCCTTAGGAATCACGCTTTTATAGCCATACAGGCAGAGATGGCAGAGGGGCGCAATCTGTCTCGTCACCGTCCAACCCAAGGCTGGACGGTGAACGAAAGCCTATTACTTTGCCAAGTAAGCAAGCTTCCCCTACCGTCCAGCCTTGGGTTGGACGGTAGGGGAAGAGTCGTTCTGTACGAAAGGTAAATGATTTTGTGATGTGAGAAGGCGTGCTTCCCTTCTGCACGAGGCCCAATCGGGAAGCATCCATAGGGTTGTGGCGGAACCGTTTATTTCAGTTCCACCACGGTGATTCCTGCGCCGCCGAACTGCACGTGCTCGTCTCGGGCCGACTTCACACCTGGGTGTGCGTTGAGATAGTCGCGGATGAGCTGGCGCAGGATGCCTGTTCCGGTGCCGTGCAGGATGCGCACCCGGCTGGCTCCCACCAGTATGGCATCGTCGATGAAGTAGGTGACAGCCTGCAGAGCTTCCTCGCCGCGCATGCCTCTCACGTCAATGTCCTGCTTGAAGTGCAGGTGTTTGTCGCGTATCTGGTCCTGTGTATCGCGGCTTACAAAGGAGATGACTCCCTGTCCCTTGTCCTCTTTGGGCTTCTCGGCACGTATCAGCCGCTTGACATCCACGGTGGTCTTCATCATGCCGAAGGTCACCGAAGCCTGCTTGCCGTTTATCTGGTTGATGACACCCACGGTGGTCTGTCCCTTCAGTTTTACTGTATCGCCGGCCTTCAGAGGCTCTTCTGCCTTGGGGGCGATGGTGGCAGTCTGCTGTGTGGCAGCGGCTTTCTCCTCGGCACGCTTGCGTTTGTTCTGCTCCTTGCGCTTCTTTCTTTCCTCTATCTGACGCATCTTGCGCTCGATGAGCTCGTCGTTGGCCGCCTTGCTCTCGTCCAGCAGTTCCTCGGCGGCAGACGCCATCTGCTGTCGTGCCAGTCTGGTGCGTTCCTTCTCGGCCTGTGCCTCGCGGATTTCCCTGATGGTGTTCTCGATGGTGGCATTTGCCTCCTTCAGGATTTCCTGCGCCTGCTTCTTGGCCTCCTTGATAATCTCCACGCGCTTCTCCTTCAGTTCGGCCACCTCCTGCTCATAGCGTGCGATGGTCTGTTCCATCTGCTTCTCGCGTGAGTGGATGGTCTGTCGCTTGTTTTCCCAGTAGCGCTTGTCGCGTGTGATATCCAGCAGATATTTGTCGGCATTCACATAGTCCTGACCCACGAGAGCCGTTGCATCGGCAATGACATCCTCGGGTATGCCCGTCTTGCGCGCTATCTCCACGGCAAAGCTGCTGCCCGGATTGCCCACCTGCAGCTGGAAGAGCGCCTCCATCTTCTGCCTGTCGTAGAGCATCGCACCGTTTATCACGCCCGGAGTATCCTCGGCAAAGTGCTTGAGGTTCTGGTAGTGCGTGGTGATTACACCAAAGGCTCCCCGGCCCACGAAGCGCTTCAGAACCGCCTCGGCAATGGCACCGCCTATGGTAGGCTCTGTGCCTCCACCGAACTCGTCAATAAGCAGCAGGCTTGCCGGATCGGCATTGCGCATCATCTCCTTCATGTTCTGCAGGTGTCCGCTATAGGTACTCAGGTCGTTCTCGATGCTCTGTTCATCGCCTATATCTATCAGTATATGGTGGAACACACCGCACTTGGAGTTCTCGCCCATGGTTACAGGCAGTCCGCACTGAAGCATATACTGTAGCAGTCCCACCGTCTTGAGGCACACGCTCTTGCCGCCTGCGTTGGGTCCGCTGATGATGAGTATGCGCTGTCGTCGGCTCAGTGCGATGTCCATGGGTACCACATGTTTGCCCTGTTTGCGCAGGGTGAGTTCCAGCAGAGGATGCTTTGCCAGTGTCCAGTCAATGAGCGGAGCATCCTGAATCTGCGGGCTTACAGCCTCCAGATGGTCGGCCAGCAGAGCCTTTGCACGGCAGAACTCCACGTCGGCCAGGAAACTCATGGCCCGCTGGAATTCGCGTATGTTGGGCGTGAGCAGCGAGGTGAACTCGCGCAGGATGCGTATCACCTCGCGCTTCTCTTCGCCCTCAAGTTCGCGTATGCGGTTGTTTGCCTCCACCACCTCGGCAGGCTCTATGAATACAGTCTTGCCGGTGGCGCTCTCGTCGTGGATTATTCCCTTGAGCCTTCTCTTCATGGCAGGAGCCACGGGTATCACCAGTCGTCCGTCACGCAGAGTGGGTGCCACATCCTTATCTACCAGGCCGTCGGCCTGTGCCGAACTGAGTATGCGTGCCAACACACGGCTTACGCTTCCCTCCGAACGGCGCAGTTCGCTGCGGATGGAAGCCAACTGCACGCTGGCCTCATCCTTTATTCGCCCATACTTGTCAAGTATCTGCTCGATGCGTTTCTCGATGCTGCGGAAGGTGAACACACCGTCGGCCATGTGGCACAGAGCAGGGTGGAGTGGGGTGTCATCCTCCTCTTGGCGCACCACCTCAACCCACTGGTGGAGTGTGCGCAGGCTGCGCAGAAGGTCCCATATCTCCTGTTCGTCGAGGTAGGCACCCTCCAGACGTATGCGGTGAAGCGCAGGCCGGAGGTCGAAGAAGTCCTGATGTAACTGGTCGGACGCTTCTCTCAGAATGCCCCTCAGCTCGTTGGTCTGTGCGTGCAACGTTCTCAGTTCGTCGGGTTTGCTCACAAAGGTCATGGCATCTACGCGCTCATGGCCCAGATTGCTCAGGCATCGTGCGTGCAGCAATCCTCTTATCTCGTCGAACCCAATCTTCTGCTCGAAATTCTTTGGATAAATCATCTTCTTGGTGTAAGGCAGTCGGCCAGAGGTGACACGAATCACACTTCCAGCCGACTGCCGTTTGTTGTCCCTTGCCCGGTGGGCATAGAGGGGTCTTTACTTAATGTTCTTGGTTGGATAGAGGCTCTCCCACCATGTGGGGTCATCCTGCAGATACTTGGCAAACCATGCATAGTAGGTGTGTACCCACTTGGCCTGCTTGGCGTAGTCAAGGATGTGGTGGTCCTGTCCCTCAACAGTCACAAAGGCACATTCGCGGCCCAGAATCTTCAGCGCATTGAACATCTGCGTGCTCTCTGCGATGGGTACATTCGTGTCGGAACCGCCATGCAGGAAGAGGATGGGCGTGTGCACCTTGTCGGCATTGAACAATGGAGAGCCTTCGCTCATCAGTTGTGGGTTGTTCCAAGGGTAGCTGTTGGCAGCGCTGATGGCGCTGTAGCTGTAGCCCCAGTAGCCGAAACCCCAGTAGCTGGCGGGGTTGCTGATGCCGGCATGAGCCATGGCAGCGGCAAAGATGTCGGTCACCGTCTGCAGGTACATGGTCATGAAGCCGCCGTAAGATGCACCGAGACAGCCTATCTTCTTGTCATTGACGTAAGGGTGCTCGCTGCAGAACTTCTTTGTTCCCTCGATGATGTCGTCGGCGGTGTATTTTCCGTAGGCGTTGACATGGCGTGCGGCAAACTCCTGACCGAAGCCTGTGCAGCCGCTTGGCTGTATCACGTACACCACGTAACCCATAGCTGCCCAGTTGTGATAGTTGTAGTAGCTGTCCAGATAGCGGCCTGTGGGTGAGCAACCGCCATAGTAATACACCAGCATGGGGTATTTCTTGTTGGCATCGAAGTGGGGTGGCAGATAGTAGCGGCCGTAGATGGTGTCGCCACGACTGCTCTTGAAGTTCCAGTCGCCGAACTCTCCCAGCTCGATGTCACCCATCCGCTCGGGGTTGTAGTCGCGTATGAGAGTCTCCTTGCCGCTCTTCAAATCCACCGTGTAGATGCGGTAGGTGTTGGAAGCACCCTCACCGGAGTAGGAGAGCAGAGGCTTCTCGTCGGCCAGAGAGAAACTGCTCACGTAGCATTCCGTCAGCTTGAGCTGTGTCCAGCGGCGGGTCTTCAGGTCCATCTTGAAGATGCTCTTCAGGTCGCGGTTCTCGCACAGGGCATAGATGTTGCCGTCTGTGCGGCTGCACTGCACGCTGATGATGCAGGGATCGAAGTCCCTTGTGAGCGGTGTGATCTCCTTGCTCTGGGTGTCCATCAGGTAGAGCTCCTGCTGTATGATGCTGGGTATCTTACCAGTGGGGTCGTTTTTGCCGATGCCTCCCAGTGCCTCGGGACTTCCCTGGATGAGGATGTGACGGTTGTCGGGAAGCCACTGGGCAGAGTTGACAAATCCGTCGTGATGCACCAGAGTATCCACCAGCATGGTCTCACGGTCGAGCAGCAGCAGGGTGGTGAAGGAGAATGGGCGGGTGGTGATGTCGTTTTCGCGCACCGAGAGTATGATGTGCTTGCCGTCGTCTGAGACAGAGGCATAGGTGTTGTGCTGGCCTTGTGTGAGCACGCTCACCTGCTGTGTGGCAGGATCCAGCAGTTGCACATTGTTTCTGTTGCGCCATCCGGCCATGCGGTCATCGGGCTCCAGTATCTGGTGCACCTGCGCATCATCCCTTGGACCTTCGGTGCTCTTGTTTATCAGCAGCAGTTTGTCCTGTGCGGTCCATTCTCCCCACAGCCCTTGGGCATCTGTAAAGAAAGGAGTTCCCTTGCCGGTGGCAGGGTCGGTGTATTCGTATGTGGTCTCACCCTTGCTGTTCTGGCGCCATGCGATGTAGCAGTCGCCCTTGGCAGCCCACTGGATGAAGTTGGCGGGCACATACTCGTGACCGGTCTTGAGGTCCAGTATGCGTTCGCTGCTCTGCTGCTCTCCTCCCTCCTTGGTGATACGTGTGCTGTACTTCATGAAACGTCCGCCTGCACTCAGGCTGGTGCCTCCGGCCCACAGGCCATTCTGGTAGTCCTCAAAGGTGTAGAGCCTCTTTCCCTTGGGATTCAGCGTCAGGTACTTCTCCTGGCTGGTCTGCACGCTCACGGTCAGCGTGTCGGCCTTGCCGGGCTTCTGCAGCAGCTTCACCACCACATCATGCCTGCCGGGCAACATCTGTCGCTCGTCGCCGTCGCGATATTCCTTTCCGTCGATGAAGGTCTTGTGCCGGGCTGTGCTGGTGATGCTCAACCGGCACTTGGCAAACATGCTGTTCTCCATCTGGAAACCAGCCAGACGCACGCCGCCCTTCTCGCTGGCGGGCACTATGCTGTCGGCCATGCACTCGCCCTTGAGCCACTGGTTGAGCTGCATGGGCGCATCCATCATCAGATCCTCTTGCTGAAAGGCTTTGCCCCAGACGTCGGTGCTGTCCGTACGGATGGGAGTGTTCATGCAATAGGGACTTGTGATACGCAGGCTGTCAACGCGCAGGTCGGTGGCTTGCATTGCAATGCTTCCGGCTGCCAACAGGGCTGTGAGCAGGGTGTTCTTAACTTCTTGATACATTCTTTATTCCTTTTACGGTCTTGATTTTCTTCAATAACTTTTCCAGTCGGGCAGTATCCTCCAGCATGACCGTCAGCGTGCCGCTGAAGAGTCCATCGTGACTGTCGATGCTTATACTGCGCAGCTGTATCTTTTCTTCCTTACTTATGATGCTTGTGATGTTGTTCACGATGCCTATGTCATCGTTGCCTATCACGTGCAGAGTGATGGCATACTGGCCTGTGCCTTTGCCTGACCACATCGCCTTCACTATCCTGTAGCCGAAGCGCTCACGCAGTTGGGGAGCGTTGGGACAGTTTTCGCGGTGAATCTTGATGCCGCCTCCGCTGGTCACGAAGCCGAATACCTTGTCGCCATAAACGGGCTGGCAGCACTTGGCCATCTGGAAGTCCAGTCCACGTATATTAGAGTCGATGACCAGTACATCCTCCTGTGCGGCGCTCGACTTACGCAGGTTCTCGTCGGCCTGCATCACATATTGCTCTGCGCTTTGGGCGGGTGCAGCCTTTTCCTCTTCGCCTCTGTCGTGGCGCAACTGCACAGCGTAGGCTTCCAGCACGTTGTTTGTGTCCAGTCTGCCACTGGCCAGAGCCGTGTAGAAGTCTGTCACCACCCGGTAGCCCAACCGCGTCATTGTGTGCATCAGAGCAGGCTCGTCGTAGTCCAGCTTGCGGTTCTTCATCTTGCGCTCCAGCTCTTCGCGGGCCATGGAAGCCTGCTTGCTCTCCATCTCCTTCAGGCTTTGCTTTATCTTGTTACGAGCCCGGCTGGTGGTGACAATATTGAGCCAGTCTTGTTTGGGCGTCTGATTGCTGTTGGTGATAATCTCTACCTGGTCGCCGCTGGCCAACTTCTGTCGTATGGTCACGTTGCGTCCTCCGATGCGGGCACCTGTGCATTGGTTGCCCACCTTGGTGTGTATGGCGTAGGCGAAGTCCAGTACGGTGGCTCCTGCGGGCAGTTTGAAGAGGTCGCCCTTGGGTGTGAAGACAAACACCTCGTCCTCTGTGAGGTCCAGTTTGAACTGGTCCATCAGCTGACGGTCGTCGCCGCTTTCCAGTGCGCTGCGCACTCCGGCCAGCCATTCTTCCACGCCGCTCTGTCCGCCCTTGATGCCTTTGTAGCGCCAGTGGGCAGCCAGTCCGTGCTCGGCAATGTCGTCCATGCGCTCGGTACGTATCTGTACCTCCACCCATTTCTGCTCTGGCCCGAGCACCGTGATGTGCAGACTCTCGTATCCGTTGCTCTTGGGCACCGAGAGCCAGTCGCGCATGCGGCCCGGGTTGCTCTGGTACATGTCGGTGATGATGCTGAATGCCTGCCAGCAGTCCAGCTTTTCACGTTCGGGTGCAGAGTCGATGATGATGCGTATGGCGAAGAGATCATACACTCCGTCTATATCTACCTTCTGCTTCTTCATCTTCTGCCAGATGGAGTGGATGCTCTTGGTGCGTCCCTTCATGTGGAATTTGAGACCGGCCTTGATGAGCTTCTCCTCGATGGGCTTGGTGAAGCGGGCTATGTAGGCATCGCGGTTCTTCTTGGTGGCATTGAGTTTCTCCTTTATATAATAGTAGGCATCGTGCTCCAGATATTTGAGACTCAGGTCCTCGAGCTCGCTCTTGAGTTTGTAGAGTCCCAGTTTATGGGCCAGCGGTGCATACAGGTAAGCTGCCTCCATCGACACCTTCTTCTGCGCTTCGGTGTTGCTTGTGCCCTTGATGTTGCGCATGAGGCACACGCGGTTGGCTATCATGATGAGAATCACGCGCATGTCTTCGGCCATAGATACCAGCAGGCTGCGGAAGTTTTCGCTCTCGATGGCTGCACTCTTTTCATACAGATCGCGGATGCGCAAGAGTCCGTGCATGATGCCGGCCACCTCGTCGCCAAAGTCGCGCCTGATATCTTCCAGCGTCACATCGCCCCTCATCACGGCGCTGTCGAGCAGCACACCCAGCACCGACCCTCGTGTCGTTCCCATCTCCTGAGCCACGATGAGCGCCGTCTCCATATCGGTGAGGATGTTGCTCAGTCCGAATGCGTCGCGCGACACACCATGCTCGCTCGTTGAGCTGTCCAGGTATCTGTGCACCAGTGACCAGTCTTCCTCTGTGAGCACATTCTCGGTGAGTGCGCCCAGTTTCTGTCTCATCTCCATCAGATGAAGCCTCTCGTCGGGGGTGAATGTTCCTTTCTCTTCTGCCATAACTCTCATTCTTTAGTGCGGGCAGGCTGTACGGATTTGCCGTCCGGCCGTCTGTGCGTGGCGTTTTTTCACCGTGCAAAGGTCCGCTTGATACGTTATCGTCGGCAAAGTTACGTGAAAAAACCCTTATTTCTTCCCTTTATGTGGTATTTTCCACCCCGAAAGGGTGCCCGCTCATTCTTTTTGGCTAACTTTGTAAGGAGATTTGAACCTTGCCGCCCAAACGGCCTTCGGGCAGTGGACAGCGAGGTGGTAAGAAAATAATATATTTATGGACAAGACAACGATGCTTACACCATCTGACCTGGCACAGCTTAGTGCCAAAGGAATCACGCAGGAGCAGGTAATGGAGCAACTGGAATGCTTCCGCAAGGGATTTCCCTATCTGAAGTTGCACGCAGCGGCCGCTGTGCCCGATGACATCCTTGCCCTCACCCCCGAGAGCCAGGAGCAGTATGTGCAGAAGTGGAATGACTATAAGGCCGAAGGGCACAGGGTGACCAAGTTTGTGCCTGCCAGCGGAGCCGCCAGCCGTATGTTCAAGGACCTTTTTGCCTTCCTCGAGTCGGGCCGTGAGGTGCCCGAGAGCGAGATGGAGAAGACCTTCTTCGGCAACCTGCGCAAGTTCGCTTTCTATGATGCGCTCAACGATGCCTGCATCCTGCTCTATGGCATGGGTGCCGAGGCGCTTGTGGAGGAGCAGCGCTGTCACGATGTGGCCGAAGCTCTGTTGGGTGACGAGGGACTGGGATACGGCTCTCTGCCCAAGGGACTGCTGCAGTTCCACGCCTATGCCGACTCTGCCCGCACTCCCGTGGAGGAGCATCTCACCGAAGCCGCTCTCTATGCCAGCAGCCAGGGAGAGGCTGACGTGCATTTCACAGTAAGCTCCGAGCATCGCGAACTCTTCGAGGAACTGCTCGAGAGGGTAGTGCCCGAGTATGAGCAAGAGTATAAGGTGACCTATCACGTGTCGCTGAGCGAGCAGTTGCCATCTACTGATACGGTGGCTGCCAACGAGGATGGAACTCCCTTCCGCACGGCTGAAGGCGAACTTCTGTTCCGCCCCGGCGGTCATGGAGCCCTTATCCGCAACCTGGATGCACTGGATACCGATGTGGTGTTCATCAAGAATATCGACAATGTGGTGCCCGATTCGCTCAAGGCCGATACCGTGCTGTGGAAGCAGGTGCTGGCAGGTGTGCTGGTGAGTGTACAGGAGCAGACGTTCCGCTACTTGCACCTGCTGGAGAGCGGCAACTACAGTCATGCCGACCTGGAAGAGATGATTCGCTTCGTGCGTCACACGCTTCATACCGACATGCCAGGTCTCAAGCATATGGAGGATACCGAACTGAGCGTATGGTTGCGCTCTCGTCTCAACAGGCCCATAAGGGTATGCGGTATGGTGCGCAACGTGGGTGAACCTGGCGGCGGACCGTTCCTGGCCTACAATCCCGACGGCAGCGTGAGTCTGCAGATACTGGAGAGCAGCCAGATAGACCCTGCCAACGAGGAGGCGCAGGCTATGTTCCGCAAGGGTACACACTTCAACCCCGTTGACCTGGTGTGTGCTGTGAAGGACAAGGATGGCAAACCCTTCTCCCTGCCCGACTATGTGGATCCTGCCACGGGCTTCATCTCTCACAAGAGCAAAGACGGACGTCCCTTGCTTGCTCTCGAGCTGCCCGGACTGTGGAATGGCGCTATGAGCAACTGGAGCACCATCATGGTGGAGGTTCCCCTCTCTACGTTCAACCCCGTGAAGACTGTCAACGACCTGCTGCGTCCACAGCATCAGGCCTAATAATATATAATGTATTGAAGTGTCTTTCGAACTCCTTCCTGCCAGAGGGCAGAGAGGGAGGCGAGAGGAAAAGTGCAAGAGGTTGCCTGGCAAAAAGCCTGGTAGCCTCTTGTATTTTGTTGCGCGGGTGGGCGTGTAGCGGCTTGTAGGCTGTTTCTGCTGAACTCGTCAGCTCTTTCACTCAAATTCGTCAGCAGTTTCAGCTAATCTCGTCATCTCTTTTTGTCAAATTCGTCACTTGTTTAGCCGCATTCCATTTTCAATTGCAGCAAATCTCTTTTCCAACTGCAAAAAATCTCTTTCCCAACTGCAGCAAATCTCTCTATCAGATGAAGCACGTTGCGTGTGCCGATGCAGCGCGTTGGGTTGGCTGATGAAGCGTGCTGCATTTGCCGTCGCAGCGTAGTACGTTTTCTTCTCTCTCCATAAGGCAGGTGGATGGCGGGTGCGGTAAGAATTTCTTTGCAGATGGCTGTAGGGGTAGGGTGGAGCGCTGTTTTGGGGTTTCTGCTTCCTTATTATATGGGCATGAAGGGATGCCTGGCAGGCGGGTGAACCATTTTGCACATGCCGCTCCATTCTTGCTCAAATTTGAACAAAAAACGCTTCTCAGGGCCGCTGAAATGTCTTCGGAATGTGCCTTGTGAGGCCACTTTGGCCGATATTTTACCCTATTCCGTATCTTTTGAAGGAATTTCTTGGCGCGTTTGATATTTATTAGTAACTTTGGCATAGGCTGACAACACGCTAAGAGCCTTGCAGGCGGCATGGCGCCACCTGTGTGGAGCAATGACCGAATAAAACAAAATATATACATACAAAAGACATCAGATATGAGTTATTTACGATTCGACAAGACACTGATGACTAATCTGGAGGAATCCCTCCCGAAAGAGATACTCAGGTCAAACCGTTCGGGAGCCTATTCCTGTTCCACGATAGTTGACTGCAATACGCGTAAATACCATGGACTGCTGGTGGTACCTGTGCCCGAACTTGATGATGAGAACCACGTGCTGCTCTCTTCACTCGACGCTACTGTCATACAGCATGGAGCTGAGTTCAACCTTGGCCTGCACAAGTATGGCGGCGGCAACTTCAGTCCCAGGGGACATAAGTATATCCGTGAGTTCAGTACGCAGCAGGTGCCCACCACCATCTACAGGGTGGGCGACGTGATTCTCCGCCGGGAGATGATGTTCCAGCATTTCGAGAACAGAATAATCATCCGCTACACGCTGGTGGATTCACATTGCCCCACAACGATGAGGCTCCAGCCCTTCCTCGCCTTCCGAAGCGTGAGGGAATATACCTATGAGAACGACAGAGCCTGCCGCGACTTCCAGGAAGTGCAGAATGGTATCAAGACGTGCATGTATCCGGGCTATCCCGAACTGTTCATGCAGCTCAACAAGGAGAACGAGTTCGTGTATAAGCCAGACTGGTACCGCGGGCTGGAATACCCCAAGGAGCAGGAGAGAGGATACGCTGGCAACGAGGATCTGTACGTGCCCGGCTACTTCGTCTTTACGCTGGACAAGGGCGAGAGCGTGGTTTTCTCGGCCGGTCTGAACGAGATAGATACCTCCACATTGGCCGACCTAGCAGAATATGAGAAGAATGTACGCACGCCCAGAGACAACTTCTATAACACTCTGGTCAACAGCGCACACCAGTTCTTCGTTCATCGTGAACATGAGGACTATGTTCTGGCAGGCTACCCATGGTTCAAGTGCCGTGCACGCGATATGTTCATCTCGCTTCCCGGACTCACCCTCACCAACAACGAACTGAAGAAATACGACGATGTGATGGAGACTGCCGAGAAGGCCATCCGTCACTTCATGGCCGGTGAACCCCTTGAGGTGAGCGTTACAGAGATGGAGCATCCCGATGTGCTCCTGTGGACCGTATGGTGCTTGCAGCAGTATGCCGACACCCAGGGTGCCGAGAAGTGCATGCAGAAGTACGGCAGCCTCATCCACGACATCATGCAGTGGCTCATGGAAGGCAAGCATCCCAACCTGGAGATACGTCCCAACGGACTCGTCTATAGCGAAGGACGCGACAAGGCTGTCACCTGGATGAACAGTACCGACCAGGGTGGCAGGCCCATCGTACCGCGCACAGGCTACATCGTAGAGTTCAATGCGCTGTGGTACAACGCGCTGATGTTCACCGCCAAGCTCTTTGCCAATACCGCTGATACGGCATTTGTGCAGAATCTGGAGATGGATGCAAGGGTTTGTGCCGACAACTTCGCTCCCATGTTCTACAATGAGTTCGGCTACCTGTGCGACTATTGTGTGGATGGCTACCGCAACTACGACGTCCGTCCCAACATGATTTTCGCCGTGGCGCTCGACTATTCTCCGCTCGACAAGAAGCAATGCAAGAGCGTGCTGGACTACTGCACCAAGGAGCTCTCCACACCCAAGGGACTCCGCTCGCTCTCTCCCAAGAGCCGCGGATACAACCCCATGTACGTGGGACCGCAGGCTCAGCGCGACTACGCATACCATCAGGGAACCGCATGGCCTTGGCTTGCAGGCTTCTACATGGAAGCTTGTCTGAGGGTATATCGCATGAGCCGCCTCAGCTATGTTGACCGTCTGCTGGTGGGATACGAGGAGGAACTCTTCTATCATTGCATTGGCACCATCCCCGAACTCTTTGATGGCAACCCGCCTTTCCACGGTCGTGGAGCCATCAGTTTCGCTATGAACGTGTCGGGCATCATGCGTGTGGTGAAGTTACTTGACAAATACAACAACCTTTAAAGCCTCTGCGAGGAACAATAGATATGAAAGTACTGATGTTCGGATGGGAGTTTCCCCCGAAAATATACGGCGGTCTGGCAGTTGCCTCTTATGGAATCACCAAGGGATTGTCCATGCAGGGTGACGTGCAGACAACCTTCTGCATGCCCAAACCAACGGGCCAGGAGGAGCATTTTCTCAAGATAGTGAATATGAGCCAGGTGCCTGTGGCGTGGCGCGATGTGAATTACGACGAGGTGAAGAGCCGCATGAACAGTCATTCGCCCGAGGATTACTATCGCTTCCGCGACCACATCTATGCCGACTTCAACTATCTGCAGGGGCTTGATGACTTGGGTTGTCTCAACTTTGCGGGCGGTTATCCCGGCAATCTGCACGAGGAGATCAACAACTTCTCCATCATTGCCGGCGTGCTGGCACGCTCCGAAGACTTCGACCTCATACATGCCCATGACTGGTTGACCTATCCTGCGGGAGTGCATGCAAAGATGGTGAGCGGCAAGCCCTTGTGCATCCATGTACATGCCACTGACTTTGACCGCTCGCGCGGAAAGGTGAATCCCACCGTGTATAGCATAGAGAAGAACGGTATGGACCATGCCGACTGCATCATGTGTGTGAGCGAACTCACCCGTCAGACGGTAATACACCAGTATCACCAGGATCCCCGCAAGTGCGTGGCAATGCACAATGCCGTGTATCCCCTCTCGGAGGATATCCGCTCCATAGAGCCTCGCAAGAACAAGGGAGAGAAGGTGGTGACCTATCTGGGACGTATCACCATGCAGAAGGGACCGGAATACTTCATCGAAGCAGCCAAGCGCGTGCTCGACCGCACCCACAACATCCGCTTCTGCTTTGCCGGTAGCGGCGACATGCTGAATGCCATGATAGAGCTGGCAGCCACCTACGGAATTGCCGACAGGTGTCACTTCCCGGGCTTCCAGCGCGGCAAGCAGGTGTATGAATGCTACAAGAACTCCGACGTGTTCGTTATGCCCAGCGTGAGTGAGCCGTTCGGCATCGCGCCGCTTGAGGCTATGCAATGCGGCTGTCCCTGTATCATCAGCAAGCAGAGTGGCTGTGGAGAGATACTGCGCAACGTCATCAAGGTGGATTACTGGGATGTTGACGCCATGGCCGATGCCATCTACAGCATCTGTAACAATGAGGCTCTGCACAACTATCTGGCCGAAGAGGGGCTGCGCGAAGTGGATCAGATTACCTGGGAGAAGGTGGGTCTGCGCATCAGGGAGTGCTACAACCAGCTCGCAGGTCGCGGATGGTTTGACAATGGCGAATACCTGCAGGCCGTGAAGCATATACGATAGAGTGAACAAATAAAGCATAAGATTAAAAGACACATAAGGTTATGAAGACGATTTGCTTATATTTTGAGATACACCAACCCAATCATCTGAAGCGTTATCGCTTCTTTGACATCGGCACCGACCACTATTATTATGACGACTATGAGAATGAGCGTCAGACCACCGAGGCCGCCCAGAACAGCTATCTGCCTGCTCTGCGTACCATGCTCGACATGATTCACAGTCATGGCAAGGACTTCCGCGTGGCATTCAGTATCAGTGGAGTGTTCCTGGAGCAGCTGGAGCAGTACGGCAGCGAGGTGATTGACCTCCTGCAGCAGCTGGCCGAGACCGGTTGTGTGGAGTTCCTGGCCGAGCCTTACAGCCATGGACTCTCCTCATTGGTGAATACCGACTGCTTCGTGAGTGAGACCAAGAGGCAGATGAAGAAGATGAAGGAACTCTTCGGCCATACCCCCAAGGTGCTGCGCAACAGTTCGCTTATCTACGACGATGAGATAGGTGCCATCGCAGCCGGTATGGGCTTCAAGGGCATGATGGTAGAGGGTGCCAAGCACATCATGGGCTGGAGAAGTCCTCACTATGTATATTCCTGCGCCCAGGATTCCCGCTTGTCTCTGCTCATGCGTGACTATAAACTGAGCGACGATATCAGTCTGCGCTTCAGCGACAGCTCGTGGTCAGAGTATCCTCTGATGGCTGACAAGTACATGGGATGGATCAACTCTCTGCCCGAAGGCGAGGAGGTAATCAACATCATGATGGAACTCAGTGCTCTGGGAATCTATCAGCCTCTGAGCAGCAATATCCTGGAGTTCATCAAGGCGCTGCCTGATGTGGCACAGCAGATGGGCATCAAGTTCGCCACACCGTCAGAGGTGGTGAGCAAGAACAAGCCTGTGGGTCCACTGGAGGTCATCTATCCTGTGAGCTGTAACGACGAGGAGCGCGATACCAGCAGTGTGCTCGGCAACGGCATGCAGCGTGAGGCTTTTGCCAAGCTCTATGACGAGAAGGTGGTGGGCCGTATTCTCGCCTGCCGCAACCGCCGCATCCAGCAGGACTGGGACCGCTTGCAGGCCACTGAGAACTTCCGTTTCATGACCACCAAGAACAATGGCATGGGCATCTACCGCGGTATCTATGACAGCGAGTATGATGCTTTCACCAACTATATGAACATCTTGGGCGATTTCCTCAAGCGCGTGCATGACCTCTATCCCGATGATGTGGAGAGCGATGAACTCAACAGCCTCTATACCCAGATTGCCAATATGGGCAACGAGTTGGCTGTGAAGGACAACGAGATAAGTCGTCTGCGTGCTCGTCTGGAGAAGTATGAGCCCAAGACGGAAGCTCTTGCTGCCGATGGCGAGGGTGCTGCTGCCAAGGCTGAGGAACCTGCTGCGAAGCCCAAGGCTGCTGCTGCAAAGAAGCCCGCCAAGGCTGCTGCCAAACCCAAGGCAATCAAGCCCGCCGCCGCTGCCACTAAGAAAAAAGCCGCTACCAAGGCTGCTCCTGCTGCCAAGGAGGAGAGCAAGTAGAGGTATCCCGAGACGCTTCGCCTACACCTTATATATATATGATAGGGGACGGCGAAGTTGCCTCACTTGAGAATTTTTCATACTTTTTTTCACAGCGCAAGAGTCTTTTGCGAGCTCTTGCGCTGTTCCTTTTCCCCCTCTCTGGCAGGGCGGGAACGGTTGTAGAGACTTGTGTGTGACACTCTTGAGCTGTACTTTCTCTCTCTCATGGTTGGCTGTGGCTCTTTGTCCAACCCGGTTGCTCCCTTCCTCCATCGCTTTCTGAAGGACGCTGTGATGCGTTTGCATATTTCCCCTTGCCAGTTCCATTGACCAAAGACGCCCAACCTTCCGGCTGTATCATACTAATTTGTGAAGAAAGAGCCGCAGCTGTCAGCTAACGGATTATTCTCTTGACAAAATGCTTCAGATTGCTTATAAATTCGTATATTTGTGGTGAATTATGCAGCAGAATGCTGGCAAATTTCAAAACCAAACAAGAATGAGTACGAAGCAGAAGCGTTATTTCCTCACAGAGGAAGAGATTCCCACACAGTGGTACAACATTCAGGCAGACATGGTAAACAAGCCACTGCCGCCACTCAATCCTGCTACAAAGCAGCCACTTAAGCCCGAAGACCTGTTCCCGATATTTGCCGAGGAACTCGCCAGGCAGGAACTCGACCAGACGCATGCCTGGATAGATATTCCCGAGGAGGTGAGGGACATGTACAAGTATTACCGCTCTACCCCCTTGGTGCGCGCTTATGGCCTGGAGGAGGCACTTGGCACGCCCGCACACATCTATTTCAAGAACGAGAGCGTGAGCCCTGTTGGCTCCCACAAGTTGAACTCCGCACTGGCACAGGCCTACTACTGCAAGAAGCAGGGAGTGACCAATGTGACCACCGAGACAGGTGCAGGCCAGTGGGGTGCCGCCTTGAGTTATGCCGCCAAGGTGTTTGGCCTCGAAGCCGCTGTATATCAGGTGAAGATATCATACAACCAGAAACCTTACCGCCGCAGCATCATGCAGACCTACGGAGCGCAGGTGACTGCCTCTCCCTCTATGTCCACTCGTGCCGGCAAGGATATCCTCACCCGCGATCCGAACAACCAAGGTTCGTTGGGTACAGCCATCTCTGAGGCCATCGAGCTGGCCATGAACACCCCCAACTGCAAATACACTCTGGGTTCCGTGCTCTCGCATGTGACCCTGCACCAGACCATCATCGGCCTGGAGGCAGAGAAGCAGATGCAGAAGGCTGGCGAGTATCCCGATGTGGTGATAGGCTGCTTCGGCGGCGGCTCCAACTTCGGCGGCATCTCCTTCCCCTTCATGCGTCACAACATACTGGAGGGCAAGAAGACACGGTTTGTGGCAGCCGAGCCCTCCAGCTGTCCCAAGCTCACCCACGGAGTGTTCCAGTACGACTTCGGTGATGTGGCTGGCTATACGCCCTTGCTGCCCATGTACACGCTGGGTCACAACTTCATGCCTGCCAACATCCATGCGGGCGGACTGCGTTACCATGGTGCAGGCGTCATCGTGAGCCAGTTGCTCAAGGACGGACTCATGGAGGCTACCGACATCATGCAGCTTGATTCCTTCAAGGCCGGCATGCTCTTTGCCCGTGCCGAGGGCATTATTCCCGCACCCGAGAGTTGTCACGCCATTGCCGCAGCATGCAACGAGGCTGAGAAGTGCAAGCAGACAGGCGAGGAGAAGGTTATCCTCTTCAACCTCTCCGGTCATGGCCTTATCGACATGACAGCCTACGACCAGTATCTCTCTGGCTCTCTGCAGAACTACGAGTTCACAGATGAGGATGTGAAGGAGAACCTCGACAAGATAGAGAAGTACGTTTGATCATCTGCGCTTTAAGCGCTCGTTTCATAACGGAAATCCCTGCGTTTGGCGGCCCGATATAGCTGCCGGTCCGCAGGGATTTCCATTTGACCTCCCCTCCATGCCGCCAGTAACCTCAATTTGGGCAGCAAGGATACTTCGCAAAGTAATACTGGATACTTGACGATTTATCCTTGGATACATTGCCAAGTATCCTTGGATACTTTTTCGGGGTGGTTTTTGCTTGTCTTTTCCTGATTTCACTGAATCAGTAAAAGACAGTGCGTATCTTGGCAGCGCCAAACGAAAGGCACCTCCACCCCAAAGGGGGCAGGAGTGTCAATTGGAGCAGTGCAATTCCAAGGCAAGTGACAACAGGTTCAGTATGACTTCTACAACACTGTCCATTGACTCAGTTTATGAATAGGAAAAGTGTGTCAGTGAAATCAGGAACAGACTACAGACAGGGGAAAATTCCCTTATAAGGGAATTTAAATTGTCTTATAGGACAATTCAAATTGTCTTATAAGACATTTCAAATTGTCCTATAAGACAATTTTTACGGGATTAGAGGCTCCACCGAACCTCTTTCCTTCCTCATCTCTCAAGCTGATGTTGAAGATGATGAATTGGCAGTGTGAAACACCAACCTGTCCAATGTTTCAGGAAGCATACAGGAAGATGTGTCGCCTCAAGCAGTTTTGCTCAAAAGCCAAAAGCTGGTCTCATTCTGGAGGAAAGTCCGCTTCTCTTTATCTTCAAACCGATTCCGAATGGTGGAAAAGTGCAGGATGAAAGCCCAATCAGTCCATCGCCTCAAGCACCGCCCGGGGGGAACGTTTCGCCTGAGAAAAGCTTCGCCCAAAAAGGGCGGAAGTCTGAAAGGAGTGCTCAACCTTCTCTGCCCGAAAACCCACGCAGGCGAACCATTGTGGGGTAGAGGGTGGCACTTACGACAACAAATCCTCGGACAGAGGCTCGTATCTTGTGCTTTTGTCGTACCTTTGCAATTCCATGCGGCGCTCGGCGGCTATCTCTCATGGGGGCAGCAGGCAAGCGTCACAGACAGAGTAACACATTATATATAATATAGCATAACAAGACAATGCCAGAAATCTCCTTGCGGGGTACGCAGATGCCAGAGTCACCCATCAGGAAGCTCGCTCCCTTGGCCTACGCAGCCAAGCAGCGCGGTGTCCATGTTTATCATCTGAATATCGGACAGCCCGACCTGCCTACACCCCGAGCGGCCATCGATGCCATCAGAAACATCGACCGCAAGATACTGGAATACAGTCCCAGCCAGGGTTATCTAAGCTACAGGACCAAGCTGGTGAAGTATTATGAGAAGTACCATATCAACCTCACGCCCGATGACATCATCATCACCAGCGGCGGTTCGGAGGCTGTGCTCTTCTCCTTTTTGGCCTGTCTGAATCCGGGCGACGAGATTATCGTGCCCGAACCGGCCTATGCCAACTATATGGCATTTGCCATCTCGGCAGGAGCAGTCATCCGTACCATCTCCACCACTATAGAAGAAGGCTTCTCGCTGCCTAAGGTGGAGAAGTTCGAACAGCTCATCAACGAGCGTACACGCGCTATCCTCATCTGCAATCCCAACAATCCCACGGGCTACCTCTACACACGCCGTGAGATGAACCAAATACGTGACTTGGTGAAGAAATACGACCTGTATCTCTTCTCCGACGAGGTCTATCGTGAATTTATCTATACAGGAAGCCCCTATATCAGCGCCTGCCACCTGGAGGGCATCGAGCAGAATGTGGTGCTCATCGACTCTGTAAGCAAGCGCTATAGCGAGTGCGGCATCCGCATAGGTGCCTTGATAACCAAGAATGCACAGGTGCGTCAGGCTGTGATGAAGTTCTGCCAGGCCCGCTTGAGTCCTCCACTCATCGGACAGATAGCCGCAGAGGCCAGTCTGGACGAGCCTGAGGAGTACGGGCGTGAAGTATATGACGAGTATGTGGAGCGTCGTAAGTGCTTGATAGATGGACTTAACCGCATTCCCGGTGTATATAGCCCCATCCCCATGGGCGCTTTCTATACGGTGGCCAAACTGCCTGTGGATGATGCCGAGAAGTTTTGTGCATGGTGTCTCACCGACTTCAATTACGAGGGTGAAACGGTAATGATGGCTCCTGCAGCAGGTTTCTACACCACTCCAGGTGCCGGCCGCAATCAGGTGCGACTGGCCTATGTGCTCAAGAAGGACGACCTCAATCGCGCGCTGGTGGTTCTGCAGAAGGCGCTCGAGGCTTATCCCGGCACCATCAGATAAGGTTTACCCACAAATCACAACACGGCAAGGATGTACACATGGATGATGGCTCGGCGCTTGTTCTCGCATCAGGACGATGCGGGCAGAGTGTCACGTCCGGCCATCAGCATATCCACATTGGGGGTGGCCATTGGTGTGGCAGTCATGCTCATAAGCGTCTCTGTGGCTCTGGGATTCCAGCGCGAAGTGCAGGCCAAGTTGCTTGGTTTCGGTGCACACATACAGGTGTTCAGCTATGAGAGCCTGGGTTCCGAGGAACTGAAACCCATCGTGGTGGACGAGGCTGTCATGCAGCGGCTGGCCCACGTGCCGGGTGTGAAGCATGTGCAGCGCTTCAGCGTGAAGCCAGGAATGCTGAAGACCGATGCCGATTTCCGTGGAGTGGTGTTCCGTGGAGTGGGGCAGGAGTATGATACCCAGTTCCTTCGTGACCACTTGGTGGCAGGTGAAATGCCCGTTTGGAGCGATTCCGTATCATCGGGCAGTCTGCTGGTGTCGCAACATCTGGCACGCCAGTTGAAGCTCGAGGTAGGTTCCACCGTCTATGCCTATTTCTTCGAGAATGCAGTCAAAGCCCGACGTTTCCGTGTGAGCGGCATCTACTGCACCCATCTGACGGACTTCGACAGCCGCATCGTCTTTGCCGACCTGCACACCGTGCATGGACTGTTGGGCTGGGACAGCGACCGGCAATCGGGAGCCGAACTGCTGACCGAGGATTTCAGCCAGCTCGACCAGGTGATGGGACGAGTGGTAAAGGCCATCAACAAACAGCAGGATGCCTATGGTGCTCAATACACCTCGATGACCATACGCGAACTCTATCCCCAGGTATTCGCCTGGCTGCATCTGCTCGACCTGGATGTGTGGGTGATACTCATACTCATGACTTGTGTGGCAGGCTTCACCATGATCAGCGGTTTGCTCATCATCATCCTTGAGCGTACCAATTTCATTGGCGTGATGAAGGCGATGGGAGCCACCAACAGCGAGATGCGTCATCTCTTCCTGCATTATGCGGCCTTCATCGTATTGCGTGGTATGCTCTATGGCAACCTCCTGGCTCTGGCTCTGTTGGCCATCCAGCATTACACCGGCATAGTGCATCTCGATCCCGAGGTATATTATGTGGATTCTGTGCCAGTACTCTTCTGTTGGCCCTACTTTCTGCTGGTCAACCTCTTCACTCTCATCTCCTGCCTCCTGGCACTCCTCCTCCCCAGCTACATCATCTCCTCCATCCATCCCGCCCGCAGCATACGGTTTGAGTGAGAAGGGGATGGTTTGGCGGAAACTTAGTGGGAGGAAAAAGCAAAATTATGATTCCCAACTGCAAATACAAGGCTTCTCTCTCTCTTGTCTGCAGTTTTGATTAAGAATTTCCAGAATAACGCAAAATCTCTGGTGCTATCGACAATCTTCCGGGATAGTTCATATAATCTTACGATGAGAAACCGTATGAACCGCATGACAATCGTTTTGTAAGCGCTTTTAAGCACAAACACCATAGTTCGTACACGTTTTTCAAAGCAAATTTCAAAGCAAAAGTGGCGCGAATGTACAATCTGTGCCGTATTCTTCAGCATATCGTTGATGGTTTCGATGATGTATCTCTTGTGCAACATCATCCTGTCATAGAACGGTATCAACTTGTTTTTCATGTTCACACGCAATCCGGTCACCAACTGTATGCCATCCTCAAAGAGAAAGTCAAACAGCTTCTGAGATATGTAACCTTTGTCTGCGAACAGCTTGCCATACAGTCGTTTGGCGAGTCCCGTGAATACCTTATTGGCGTATCGCCTGAGATTATGGCATACTGGAATCATCGTAGAATCAACAAAGGTTATGCCGGTACACATTCCGAACGCACCCGGATTAAGAAAGAACATGAGCTGGAAGAACACTCGGCTTTCCAACTCCACAAAGCGGTTGTACGACACGGCTTTCGGAAAATACGATTTCATTGTGCCCTTGATAAAGAACAGATAGTAGTGTTTGAAATTGCGGAATGTACCGAAATGGAAATACAACAGGATCGTCATTATTTCACTGTCAGACAACGAGGCTGCACGCCGTCTGCGCTTCACTCCACTATTGTCTTCCAGCAAATTTCCAGCATTTTCCGATGCAAAATGTTTGCAAAACTCGTCTATAATACAAAATAACTCTGTAACTTTGCAATCGGTAGTCATATCAAATAAATTTGTAACTTGTTGTAATTCACCAATAAAGGTACAAAATATTTGTGAGACTACCAACTTTTTATGAACTCTTTCTTATCCCGAACTGGGGTAACTGATTCCAACAAGTGAAATGCTTCACATAGCGGTTTCCATCATACTTGTCAACTAAATGGCGAAACTTGTTATTGTCGAGAAATTCTATCAATTGGGCGAAAACGTATTTGTCTTTGTTCATCGTGCAGTATTATAGATAACTGCAAAAGTACAAATTCAAATCGTCGCACCCTTAAAATCTCTTGCAAAAGACTGTATTTCAGTTAATTCAAAGAGCGATTAGTCCACTTTAACGGGACAGTAGTGGCAGAAAAGTCAAGCACATAGCTCAATTATCCGTCAGCAAGTACGGCTACACCACCTACACCTCACAGGAATACAGCTACAGCATGCCTAAAGGATGCCAGGGATTTGTTGTCACGAAAGAGAATGACGGAATCAAACTGACCGAGAAGTATAAGTCGGGAGATGCTGTACCCGCAAAGACTCCCCTGCTGATAAAGGCCGCACCGGGCACTTATCCCATCTATCAGACTGTACGTAAAGCGGTTGCTCCTTCCGAAGGAGAGAACTTGCTGAGGGGTGAGTTTGACGCTGCTGGCAACATCACATACGGCAGGGATAATAAGGATAACTATTACTACTACAAGCTGACTACCCAAAACAAGACCAACTTTGGTTTCTATTTCGGTGCAAAAGATGGCGGACCATTCAAGATGAGCAATACTTCACGTGCCTATCTGGTACTCCCACGTGAGCAGAGCAGCAGCGTGAAGTCGCTCGTGCTGGATGATGCCATACTGGAGACTGCCGTAAGTCTGCCTACAGAAAGCAAGCCGACTGACGGACATACATACGACCTCTCGGGCCGACTCTGCCAGGGCAAACTTGTGCCAGGCATATACATCCAAAACGGCCGAAAGATAGTCGTAAGATAACAAGCAACCTTCCATCCCAAATCACTTGAAACATATCAGAATGAACAAGAAAATATATATCACTCCCGAAATGCATACTGTGGAGTTAGCACAGGAATTGCTCATCGCCAGCTCTCCCTTATCCGTCTGCAATTTCCAAGGCGATGAGGAAGACTATGTAAAGAGCGAAGGCATCCCATGCGAACCAGCAACAGGCGACCGCAAGCTGTGGGATGACGCCTGGTAAGGCATACACAGGCAGCTCCGCCACAATACGCGGCACCCAAGAAAAGCCTATATTCCCAAGAGAAGGAGCCGACTTCCCATGCGTAGTCCGACAGCCCCATCCACCCGACAGAAACAGGACATATCACCTGTTCATGTATATACCAACAGCAACTGCCGCACGATGATGTGCCTGCGGTTGCTGTTGTCTTTTGCTGCAATCAGAAGCCGGCACGTCTTTCTGGCATAAAAGACTCTGCCGGAACATGAAACTCTGAATCTTTGAGGCTCGCAGGGTTTACTCCAGAAGATGGGCTCTTGAGGTCGTCTTTAAGGAAGGAAAGGAGGTGCTCGGTATTGGCCATGCGAGACCAACTCTATTTATGAGCGAAAAGAAGATGTCTTATGTGCAGGATTCATTTAGCCTCCAGGACGGGCGCACTGCATACCTCCACCGTCCAACCCTAGGCTGGACGGTCAGAGAATATATACTGGCCTTGCAAAGTAAGCTTGCTTCTTCCACCGTCCAGCCTTGGGTTGGACGGTCAAGAACAACCTATTCGCTGATTTGAAGACATACAGGAAGTGCAGAAGGAGCCTACATTTCCTTGTTCATCAATTAGCTTCCCTTGTACAGCCTCGAAATTATCATCAGCGAAGGGACATGGGAAGGCATCCCTGAACTGGTTGCTTCCATCCCAAGGGCCTTCAACATCACGGGATGAAGAAATGCTTGAGGCTATGGTTGACGAGTCTGGTTGTTTGACTTAAATATGCGATGTAAAACGACAACTCATCTGCTCCAACTCCTGCAGACAAAGATATTGCCAAGCTAACCGAGGTAACAAAACAAGATCGGGCTGAAGCCATAGTAGATGAATATGGCGCGAAATACTGTAAAGACGGCAAAAGAATATTAAAGACGCCAGCCTGGAAATGACAGCGTGCATCCTTTAGGCATTATGCTATCAAAGAAGGAACAGAAATCATTGGTGACTTTGCGTACTATTGGTATAAAAGTCTGATATCCATCACCATACCAACAAATGTCACTACTATTGGTGACAAACCGTTCTATTCTTTAATCTACTCAAATAACAAAAGTGTAAAGGCATCTTCTTCATAAAATTAATAGTTCAACCTGACATTGGAGATAGATTATTAGAAGATCTCTTCAAAAACCGCAACTCAACAATGACTTCTGTTAAATAAGCACTAAATTGTTTGGCTGTATTCAAAGAAAAGGCTATCTTTGTATCGAAATCAATAGAAAATGATGTTTAATTGAATCTAATGGTTGATGAATTATGGAGAAGCTAACAAGCAAAGAAGAGGAAGTAATGGAGCTGATTTGGCAACTTGGCCAGTGTGCTCCAAAGGACGTGGCGACACTCTATCCGGAACCTTGTCCAAGCGCTAACGCCATTGCGCAGATTTTTCAGGCATTGGAAAAGAAAGAGTATCTTACGCATGAACCGAAAGGACGCGGCTTCGTTTATCGGCCTATTGTGGACAAGCAAGCATACGGAAGAGGGCGATTGTCGAGTGTTATCAATCGTTTCTTCAGTGACTCATATATGAGTGTAGTGTCGGCACTGATGCAGGAGGAGAAGGTCACCGAGGCGGATTTGCTTCAATATCTGGCTGACCTAAAGCGTAAGGAGGGCTGACGTATGGCTGCATTTATTATCTACGCTATTCGGTGGGCGGTGACACTGACACTGTTCTACTCGCTCTTCAGGCTTCTGCTCCGGCGCGAAACGTACCACCGCCTGAACCGTGCCGTGCTGTTAGCCATTCTTGTGGTGAGTCCGCTACTTCCGCTCTTGCCTTTGCATACTGATGAACCGACAGCTATGGATGCGATGCTTACCAGAATTGAGGAGCCGCTGATGAGCCTGTCATCTGATGCGAATAATGCTGATGCCACATTCGTTGCCCAAGAAAGCGAGGACGCAACACCGGGGCTTTGGGTGCGCTATCTGGCATACATATATATAATTGGTATTGCTTTCGCGCTCGCCATTTATCTGTTACGACTTTTGACTCTGGCGCGCCTCTTACGTCGTTGCCAACGCATATCCCATCCAATAGTTACGAAAGATGTTCATCTTATGCTGGATATGAGAATCAAACAGCCCTGCAGCTGGATGCTCTGGATTATCATTGGTCCTATCGACCTGAAACAGAATGCAGAACCAGTCATCAAGCATGAACTTGCGCACGTAAGGATGAGACATTCGTGGGATGTGGTTCTCTGCGACCTCACCTGCAGCCTATTATGGTTCCTGCCTTTTGCGTGGATGTTACGTCAAGACCTGGTGGATGTGCATGAGTTTCAGGCAGACGAGGCGGTATTGCAGGGAGGCGTGACGTTGGATGAATACGAGCATCTGCTGGTGCGCAAAGCAGTACAGACACAGGTTCTGCCCATCATGAACACTCTACGCCGTGGAGCTGTGAAGAAGCGTTTTGCCATGATGCATTGTGGTCGTTCATCCCGTTTGTCACGGATCAAACTGCTATATCTCTTTCCTGCCCTTGCAGCTTGTTTGTGGGTGTCAGCCAAAGCCGAGATATACACGACCTATCTCAACGGCAAGCTCTTGACACAAGAAGAGCAGAAGGCCATCGACCCCAGCACAATAGAACATGTTACCGTGTTGAAAAGCCAGAAAACAATATACGTTGAGACAAAGACCGTATCTGTTCCAGCCAATAACGACGGGTTGAAACCTGGGACAAGTCCAGAGAACACTAACTTTGACAATGTTGAACAAATTCCCCAATTCCATGGTGGCGATGAAGCTATGTATAAATACATTTCCCACCATATACGTTATCCGAATATTGCCATCGAAAATGACGTAGAAGGAACCGTCAATGTGGAGTTCTTCGTTGAAGAGGATGGGAGCATCACGCAAGTGAAAGCCTTGGAGCCTTCGCCTGCGTCAGGTAAAAGCAACATTGTGGTGACTTCCAATCGGCAGGAACGAAGCGAAATATCCTCCACTGACACAGAAAAGGGAATCCGTGCTTTGCAGGAGTATTCAGAGGAACTTATCCGAGGTATGCCTCCGTTTGATCCAGGGCAAAAACAAGGCATGCCTGTTCGTGCTAAAGTGACCTTGCCTATAACGTACCAACTCAACTGAAAAACGAGGCAAGAGCAGAGAGCAGGCTTGTTTGCACTATGCCTTGCAAGGAGGAAGAAGACCGAAGATCAACTGTCGTAGCCCTATCTTATTGACAACAATTGATTATCCGTCAAAATGACGGACAGCCCTTGTTATACCCTTATAATAACCCTAAAATATTAAAAGTATGATTACAAAAGCATCCATCCGTCGTTTCCTGTGGCGTCACTGTTATGGCCTCCACCATATGAACTACAGGAAAAGTTCAACCAAGAGGAATTGAAGAAACTGATAGATATTATTGAAAAGGCAGACAGAAGGAACAGCACCCCAATAAAACATTAACAACAATGAAAAAGATTTTAGCAACCATGACGGCCCTTGCACTGACGATAGGAGTGCAGGCACAAGAAGAGACTGTTGACACGGCTCAGCTCGTGGCCGTGTATGACTATGAGTGTAGAACACAGGACGACGAGGCAGCACCCATCACGGACAGGATGCAGCTCGTGGTACAAGTGGGACGGACGGTGACGAAGTCGATGCCGTATTCAGCCTATCCGTTTACTGACAACGGTTCAAAGGCAGATGTGGCAACAGGGTTCCAAGAGGCACTGATGCACATGCCGACGGTGTGGACGGGTTTATCCAACGGACAGACCACTGTACGTGAGTTCATCTTCCCGCACGACTACGAGGGCTACGAGCCGACACCCGATATCGCATGGACGCTCAGTGATGACACACTGACCGTGAGCGACTACCTTTGTCAGCAGGCCACAGCGACGCATCGAGGTGTAGAATGGCGCGTGTGGTACACTGATGAGATTCCTTCATCGGCCGGGCCGTGGCGGCTGCGCGGTCTGCCGGGACTGATAGTGAAAGCAGAGAGTGAGGCGCACACGTTCTGTCTTGCAGGGCTTCGCCAAGAGGCATCGCCCATTACAGCCCCAGAGCAAAGGGTCGATGTGCTCCGTATGAAATACGCCAAACTGTTGAAGCATAAGAACGAAATTCTTAGCAACCGCCAATATGCCAAGAATCCCATGTACTATGTGCCCAATCTTCAGGGCAGTATCACGGACATGAACGTCTTCAACCACAACGGCCAGCAACTTCTCTTTGCCAATGGCGGTCATCCGCTGCTGACGAAGGCCCACGTATATCAACCGCTGGAAAAGGAATAAGACAGATATGCAGCGTCTCCTGTACATTATATTATATATAGCACTGACCGTCCATGCATCCGCTCAGGTGCGAGTGACGGGGCGGGTGATAGATTTGCAGAACAAGCCCGTGAATGATGTCATTGTGAAAATGGTAATCGGCACGAAGACGCTGGCGTTTACCAGCACGAATGCGAAGGGCGAGTATGCGCTGGAGGTCAAAAGTGCGCCGACGGGGGGAGGTGACACTACAGTTCAATCACATCAGCTATGAGAAGGAGTCGGAACGTGTGACGCTGAAGGAGCGGGTGACCAAGGTGAACATGCTGCTGACTATGAAGAGAATCAGCCTGAAAGAGGTGACGGTGAAGCCTGACATGCTGCGGCAGAAGGGCGACACGCTGAGCCATAACCTGGCGTCGTTTCTTGGCAAGGGCGACGTTACGCTGGAGGATGGACTGAAGCGGCTTCCGGGAGTCGATGTGTCGAAGAATGGTGGCATCAGTTATATGGGCAAGCCCATCTCGCAGTTCAACATCGAGGGGATGGACCTGCTGGGCGGCAAGTATAACCTTGCGACGCGGAACATTCCAGCGGATTATGTGACGAATGTCGAGATAGTGCGTAATCACTACAGCCGACGGGTGGAGAAGGACGTGCCGAGCAACGAAGTGTCGATGAACATCAGACTGTCGAACAAGGCAAAGTTCAAACCGTTCGGACAGGAGGAGGCGGGGGCGGGCTACATGGAGGACGGCAACGATAAGTTACAAGCCCTGCTGGGACTGACTGGCATGATGTTCACGAACAAGTTCCAGACCATCTGCTCGGTGAAGGGTGGAAACTACAAGGACTTTGCACGGGCCGACATGTACGACCACTTCGGCGGTTCGGACGTGAGCACTTGCGCCATAAGCCTCTTTGGCGGCTTCGATGGCGGTGCGCCTCCGCAGGGGCTGTACCTCTACCAGCGTAACGGCATGGCAACTGTGAACGGAATCCTGCGTACGGACTCGTTCACGACCATGAAGGTGAACGCCGACTACAGCTACCACCGCGCTACGCACGACACCAGCCAGAGTACGACGTACCTGGCCAACGGTAGTGATTACGTGACCGTGAGCGAACAGATATCGCCAATAACAAAAATTCACCTGCCGAAGCTGTCGGTAAACTACCTGAAGAACGCAGATCGCGTGTATCTCAGCGAGACGTTTGTGCTCAAAGGGAAGTTTGAGCAGAACGAGGGGGATGTGGTGGCCAATGAGTCGCTGGTGGAGCAGCGACGGAAGACATCATCGTTTGAGGTGTGCAACGAATTCTTCTGGATGGGCAGAACTGAGAAGGGCGATCGGCGACACGTTCATGCCAACGTGTCGTTCAAGCGGACACCAACGCTAAGGCTGTCTTTCAGCCAAGACAGTATGGACTACGGTCAGACGGCGCAGTCCTCGACGCTCAGTATGAACGTCGGCTCGTCATTCCAAATCCCCATCGGCTCGTCGTTCCGGCTGAACCTGCCCGTCAGCGTGTCAGCAATGTATGATGACTTGGAAACAGAACGTTGTGGCGAATACGAACTTCGCAACTCAGGAGTCGGGGATTTGAAATCCTCTCCAACAGATAGAAACGACATTCGCGGCTGGGCCTTCACGCCGACCCTCAACCCCGGCTTCGAGATTCATTCCAAGAACCACCGCTTCTACCTGAGTACGGGCATCGGTGCTGCGCTGAAGGGACTGTACTATAACAAACTCAACTACACAAAGCCCGTGTTCAATCCCTCGATGGGCATCAACTACACCTTCTCGTCCAACAGCAAGCTGTCGATCTCGACGGGCTACACGACCTCGATTGGCGACATGATGACGCTGCTGACGGAGCCGATGCAGGTTGACTATCGCTCGGTGCGCACCTCGTCAGGCATCATTGGCGAGTCCGACACCTGGCACACGTCGGGAGAGTGGAAGTGGCAACTGCCCATGCAGTACTTCACGCTGAGCCTCGCCGCCAGCCACAGCGAGGGCAAGCAGAACACGCTCACGTCACAGAGCGTCAGCGGCAACGACATCAGCAATACATCTCTGCTTCGCGACAGCCGCAGCAGCTCCACCAGTTTCTCCGTAGCCGCCACGAAGAACATCCCCTCGCTCTTCGCCAAGTTCGGTGCAAACGGCCGCTACAGTTTCGGCAGCGGCGAACAGGCCGTGAACGAGACCGCCATCGATACTCGCACGAACAGCTATGCCCTGCACGGCAACACTACCATCACCCCCGTCCCTTGGCTCGAACTGCGGTACGACATCAATTTCGGTTGGTCGCGCTCCCGTTATTCCGAAAAAAGTAATACAACCACCTCCATCTCCCACAGCGGTGCTGTCCACATCTTCCCCATCGCCACCCTCGACCTCTCACTGGACTATGACCACGTGCGCCGCCAGCTCACCGCCGACCAATACAAGCGTATGTCACTCTTCAACGCCTCCGCCCAGTACAAATGCAAGCGTCTCGTCCTCCACCTCGAACTCGACAACCTCCTGAACCAGCGCCACTACGCCTATACCATCTTCAACGGCATCAACACCTACACTTATGACTACACCCTCTGCGGCAGAACCGTCATGCTCAGGGCCACGTTCAAACTGTAATGAACATTATTGTTGTCCGATAAAACTCCAAAGAGCATAAATATCCTGCCCGAAGTCCTTTAAAACTGGACTTCGGGCTTTTTTCAAAAAGTAAGCCTCCTCTAATCAAATAGACTTGGTTCAGGAGGTATTTCGGCTCACTCGATAAATGCCTTTGCAGAATCATTCAATGCGAAGATAAAGGCATTCAGAGCGTCCTTGAGAGGAGTGACAGATATAAGGTTCTTCCTTTTCAGACTTACAAGGCTGTATGCTTAATCCCCTAGGTTTGTCGGGTGAGCCAGGTTTATCGCGATTTCCCAGGGATTTCCTTTCGGGAAACCATTATGGGGTGGAGAGAGTGGTCTTTGCTGATAATAGAAAAGGCGGGAGTGACATTGAGTCATTCCCGCCTTTGTGCTTTTATGTTTGGTTCTTCCTCGAGAGAAAATTAGTTCTTGAAGAAGTCCTTTACTGCCTCATTGGGTACCATCTGCTCGTCGAAAGAGTAGGAACCGTTCTGAGGGTTCTTCACCATCTTGATAACCTTTGTATAGGAACGTCCGTCGCTCTTACCAGTACGGAGCGTAGCCACTACTTTCTTTGCCATTGTCTTGAATCTTAAGAGTTATTACTTAATCTCCTTGTGAACAGTCACCTTCTTGAGGATGGGGTTGTACTTCTTCAACTCCAGACGCTCGGGAGTATTCTTCCTGTTCTTGGTGGTAATATAACGAGAAGTGCCGGGCAGACCGCTCTGCTTCATCTCTGTGCACTCCAGAATAACCTGTACTCTGTTGCCTTTAGCTTTCTTTGCCATATCGCGTGTTTACTCCTAAAGTCTGTTAACCGATAACCTTAATGTTCTTCCAATCACAAAAGCCCTGAGCCACAGCGTTCTTCAGCGCTGCGTCCAGACCTACCTTGTTTATCAGACGCAGGCCAGCTGCACTGATGTTCAGGCTGATCCAGCAGTCTTCCTCTACATAGTAGAACTTCTTGGTGAAGAGGTTCACATCAAAATGTCTCTTAGTGCGACGCTTTGAGTGTGAAACGTTATTGCCAATCATGGCCTTCTTCCCTGTAACTTGACAAATCTTAGACATTTCATTCTTCTTTTTACTATTCCAAATACAACTTCTTCCAAACAAGGCACAAAGGTACAGCAAAAGTTTGTAACACACAAGCATTTACCTGCTTTTATTTCCAAACGGTTGTGTTTTCGTCCTCTTTGGTGTGCACAGGTGGGATGCCAAGGTGCGGAATTCAGATGGTGCCGCGGCAGTAGGCGGGTGCCGACATGGGGCAGAAGTCGTGGTCGTGGAACTTGAATGTACCTGCCATGGCTATCATGGCGGCGTTGTCGGTGGTGTAGCCGAACTTGGGGATGAACACTTTCCAGCCGTAGCGCTTGGCATGGTCGAGGAAGGCGTTGCGCAATCCTGTGTTGGCCGATACGCCGCCTGCCACTGCCACCTGCTTGATGCGCAAATCCTTGGCAGCCATGCGTAGCTTCTTCATCAGAATATCCACGATGGTCTTCTCGAGGGAGGCTGCCAGGTCGTTGAGGTGGTTCTGTACAAAGTTGGGATCGTCCTTCACCCAGTCGCGCAGCGAATAGAGGAAGCTGGTTTTCAGTCCGCTGAAGCTGTAGTCATAGCCTGGGATGTTGGGCTTGGAGAACTGGAATGCATCCGGGTTTCCCTGTCTGGCCAGACGGTCGATGATGGGACCACCGGGGTAGCCCAGTTCCATCACCTTGGAACACTTGTCAATGGCTTCGCCAGCGGCATCGTCGATGGTCTGGCCGATGATTTCCATATCCTTGTATGACTTCACCAGCACTATCTGGCTGTTGCCTCCGCTCACCAGCAGACACAGGAAGGGGAAAGTGGGGGAGACGTAGTCATCGCCCTCGGTGTGGATGAAATGGGCCAGGATGTGACCCTGCAGATGGTTGATGTCAATCATGGGTATGCCCAGTGATGCGGCGAGTCCCTTGGCAAAGGAAACTCCCACCAGCAGCGAACCCATCAGTCCGGGACCACGTGTGAAGGCAATGGCACTCAACTGTTCGCGCTCTATGCCAGCCTGCTTGAGTGCCTGATCCACCACGGGTACGATGTTCTTTTCGTGTGCACGGCTGGCCAACTCGGGCACCACACCTCCGTAGGCTTCGTGCACTGCCTGGCTGGCAGTCACGTTGCTCAGCAGTATTCCGTCGCGCATCACGGCTGCCGAAGTGTCGTCGCAGCTGCTTTCGATACCCAGTATATATACGCTCTTGTCTTTGTCCATTGTCATTGTTGTCTTTCTCCTTCTCGTATCTTAGTTCCGTTTTCTCCCTTTCTGTCTGTCCGGGAGCGTGCAGGAAGAGTCTCTTCGTGAAACTTGTTGTGTGGGGGAATTGTCACTCTTCCCTCTTTCCTTATTATTATAGTGTGCGCGGAAACCTTAATGTGTCAGAATCTCCACACCGTTTTCTGTCATCAGATAGGTGTGTTCCCACTGTGCGCTGTCGGTTCCGTCCTCGGTGAGAACAATCCACTCGGTGGGGTCTTCGGCATCTCCGCACACTTCCCAGTCGCCCTCGTTGATCATGGGTTCGATGGTGAAGGTCATTCCCGGCACGAGCAGCATTCCGGTGCCCTTGCGTCCGTAGTGCACCACATCAGGCTCCTCGTGGAATTCCACTCCCACTCCGTGCCCGCAAAGGTCGCGTACCACAGTGTAGCCGTTGGCGTGTGCCAACTTGGCCACTGCATTTCCTATGTCGCCTACAAATACGTAGGGCTGCTGGCACACCTTCTCGCCTGCTTTCAGGCAGTCCCATGCCACATCCACCAGACGCTGTCTCTCGGGGGTAGTCTTGCCGATGACGAACATTCGGCTGGCATCAGCGTAGTAGCCGTTGAGTATGGTGGTACAGTCCACGTTGATTATATCGCCCTCGATGAGAATGTCGTCGGCCGAGGGAATTCCGTGGCACACCACGTCGTTGATGCTCGTGCAGCAGCTGTTGGGAAATCCTTCGTAGTGGAGCGGAGCAGGCACTCCTCCGTGCTTGGTGGTGAAGTCATACACGAGTTGGTCTATCTCCAGTGTGCTCATACCCTCGTGGATTTTCTCTGCCACCAGGTCGAGCACGGCAGTGTTGAGCACTCCTGCCTGACGTATCCCCTCTATCTGCTCGTGTGTTTTGATGAGATCGCGTGTGGGCACTATCTTGCCTTTCTCCTGCCACTCCATGATTTTCTGGTCCATCTCGGTTGGCTCCAGTCCGGCAGGCACAAACCACCGCTGTTTTATCTTCTTTTTGGCTGACATTTCGTTGCGTTTTCTTTATAATTGCTGCAAAGTTACGAAAAAAGGGGAGACCCTTGGTCGCGTCTCCCCTTATTTTATTCATTTGCGTATTTGCCGTATGGTGTCGAGCACGCTTCGGCATCGTTCTCTCACAGCATCCCAGTCCTGTGCCTGCACACTCCCCTTGGGGAAGAGTTTGCTGCCTATACCCACGCAGAACGCTCCTGCCTGGAACCATGCGCGCAGGTTGTCCTCTTCGGGTACCACACCGCCTGTGACCATGATACGTGACCAGGGGCAAGGTGCCATGGCAGCCTTTACAAAGGCCGGTCCATATACGTCACCCGGGAAAAGTTTCGTCACTTCACAACCCAGTTCCTGCGCCATACCTATCTCGCTCACAGTACCGCATCCGGGTACATAAGGTATCTGGCGGCGGTTGCATACACGTGCCACTTCGGCATTGAGCAGCGGACCCACAATGAAGCATGCGCCCATCTGGATATAGAGAGCGGCTGTGGGTGCGTCCACCACCGAGCCTACGCCCACTGCCATGTCGGGACAATGCTCGCCGGCATACTTCATGCATCGGGCAAACACCTCGTGTGCAAAGTCGCCACGGTTGGTGAACTCAAACACACGTACACCTCCGTCGTAGCATGCCTGCATCACTTGGCAGGCCACTTCGGGGGTTGGGTGATAGAATACAGGCACCATGCCTGTGGAGGCCATCTTGTTCATGACCTGCATCTTGTCGTATCTTGCCATTTCTCTGCCTTTTTCTGTTTATCTCTGCACGCGGCCGTTGCCGTTGCCGTTTGCCAATGCGAGCACTTCGGCTTCGCTCACCATATTCACATCACCCGGGATGGTGTGCTTGAGGGCGCTGGTTGCCACGGCAAACTCCAGTGCCTGGGCGGGCTGCATGCCCGAGGTGAGGCCGTGGATGAGTCCTGCTGAGAAGCTGTCGCCGGCTCCCACGCGGTCAACGATGGGCAGGATGTCGTAGCGCTTGCTCTGGTAAAACTTCTTTCCGTCATAGAGCATTGCCTTCCATCCGTTGTGCGATGCACTCAGGCTCTCGCGCAGTGTGCTGGCCACTATGCTGAACCCGAAGCGGCTCTGCAGCGTGCGGCAGGTATCCATGTAGCACTCTGCATCGGTCTTTCCGCCGTTCACGTCGGCTGTGTTCTTCACGCCCAGCGTCTTCTCGGCATCTTCTTCATTGCCTATGCACACATCCACATATTCCATGAGAGGCGTCATGATGCAGATGGCCTGCTCTGATGTCCAGAGTTTGCTGCGGAAGTTCAGGTCGCAACTCACAGTCACTCCTGCACGCTTGGCAGCCTGGCATGCGGCCTTCAGACACTCGGCTGCCTTTGGACTCAGTGCGGGTGTGATGCCGCTCCAATGGAACCAGTCGGCTCCCTGGAATATCTTGTCGAAGTCGAAGTCGCTCGCTTCGGCTTCGCTGATACTGCTGTGTGCGCGGTCGTAGATGACCTTGCTTGGTCTCATGCTGGCGCCCGACTCCAGGAAGTAGATGCCCAGACGCTCGCCGCCTCGTGCGATGAATTCGGTGTGTACGCCGAATTTGCGCAGGCTGTTGACTGCTGCTGTGCCTACCTCATGTGCGGGAACTTTGCTCACGAAGTAAGCTTCGTCTCCATAGTTTGCCAGGCTCACAGCCACATTTGCCTCGCCTCCTCCATAGTTGACACAGAAAGAGTCCGACTGCACAACGCGGTTGTGTCCAGGGGTCGAGAGCCGAAGCATGATTTCGCCCAAGCTTATAATCTTACTCATATCGGTTTTCTTGTATTTTCTTAGCGCTTTACGCGGTTGTTCTTTGCAAATTTAGATAAATAAGTTGATGCGGTGGCAATAATTGCACATTATTTATTCGTTTTAGGGGTAAAATTGTTTCTCTGTGCTGCGAAAAGTGCCGAAAGAGTAGTACTTTTGTGCTCATGGAAGGTCAAATCAGTATTCGCAGAGGTTTGCTATCGCTTAGTCCGTTGCTTGTGTTCCTGCTGACGTACTTTGTGCTTAGTCTGCTGGCGGGCGATTTCTACGCTGTGCCCATCACGGTGGCGTTTCTCATTGCCTGTGGTTTCTCGCTGCTCACCATGCGCTGCCTGCCTATGGGCGAGCGTTTTCAGGTGCTGGTGAGCGGAGCCAGCCGCCCCGGGCTGATGACCATGATATGGATATTCATCCTGGCGGGCGCGTTTGCAGCCACTGCCAAGCAGGCTGGCGCCATCGATGCAACGGTGCAGATGGCTGTGCGGCTTCTGCCTTCAGGCATGATTCTGTGTGGTGTGTTTCTGGCTGCATGCTTCATTTCGCTCAGTGTGGGCACCAGTGTGGGTACCATTGCAGCACTCACTCCCATTGCGGGCGGTATGGCCCAGCAGGCGGGTTATCCGCTTCCTCTCACCGTGGCTATTGTGGTGGGTGGAGCTTTCTTCGGCGATAATCTGAGCTTCATCTCCGATACCACCATCATGGCCACCAAGACGCAGGGATGTAGGCTGCGCGACAAGTTCCGCAGCAATGTACGCATCGCTGTTCCCGCTGCCATGATCTGCATAGTGCTTTACCTTATCATAGGCAACGCCCATCAGGCATCGCTCACGCAGCTGGCGGCGCAGGATGTCAACTATCTGCTCGTTATACCTTATATATATATACTGCTGGCGGCTCTGCTGGGCATGGATGTCATGCTGGTGCTTGCCACTGGTACGCTCATGTCGGGCTTCCTGGGCATGGCGCTTGGCGCTTTTGACCTCTTCGGATGGTTTCATGCGATGAACGAAGGAGTGATGGGCATGAGCGAACTCATCGTGGTGACCATGCTGGCGGGCGGACTGGTGGAGAGCATGCGATGCACTGGCGGAATCACTTTTGCCATGCAGTGCCTGTCGCGTCGCATCAGTGGCAAGCGTGGGGCAGAACTCAGCATCGCCGCCCTTGTGGTGTTTACTGACATATGCACGGCCAACAACACCATTGCCATCCTCACCGTGGGACCGCTTTCGCGCGAGATTGCCACGCGATTCCATATTGACCCCAGGCGCTCGGCCAGCATCCTCGACACCTTCAGCTGCTTCGCCCAGGGGCTTATCCCCTATGGTGCACAGATGCTTATAGCCGCAGGGCTGGCGCAGGTGAATCCACTGGAAATCATGCCTTACCTCTATTATCCGTACATTTTAGGAGCCACGGCTCTACTTTACATAATCATTCAACGTCATGAGAAAGAATATTCTAATGCTGCCCCTGCTGGCACTGGCGTGCGCATGCACGGGCAATCAGACAGGTAGTCAGTCGCAAGTAGATACTGTGCAGGTGGACTCCACCCCAGGACTCATGCTCGACACCGTCAGGTATCAACTGAGCAAAAAGCTCATCGAAGGTAAGGAAGCGCCCAGCTACACCATCACCTACACGCTGCTCGCAGCCAAGGGAAGCGACCAGGTCTCCCGCCTGTTCAACGAAGAGCTGGCGCGTGAACTCTTTGGCAAAGACGGCATCCAGGTGGATTCTGCCATGCATCTGCAGGCCGACTCACTGGCATCTGCCTGCACCAGCGACCTCAATCAGTTCTATGACCCAGCCTATGAGGACAACTTCACATTCAAGTATCAGTTTGAGACTTGTGCCGATGTGCATGCCGACTCATATCCCGGTGTGGCTGCCTACAGCACGGATGAGTTCTCCTACACGGGCGGTGCTCACGGCAACAGGGAAGTACGTACCGTCAACCTCAATAAGTTCACCGGCCGTGCCATACGCCGTGCCGACTTCTTCCAGGACGGAAAGCTGGCCGAGGTGAAGGGGCTGGTGGAGCAGAGTCTGATGAAGAGCAACGGCTGCACCACCATGAGCCAACTGGTGGAGCGCACGGGTATCTGCTCGCTCGGACAGGTTTATGTGGGCGAGCACAACTTCCTTCTGTTGCGCGACAGTGTGGAGTTCATCTACAACCCCTACGAGGTGGCTTCCTGGGCCAATGGCCTCATCACAACCCGTGTGGCCTACTCCGACCTGGCTCCCTGCATCCATCAGGACGTTCTCCCCAAGCAATAACACATCAGACACATGCAGATCATACAGAAATACTTTCCTCATCTGACCGAGGAGCAGACACGCCAGTTTGAGGCTCTCGACGCTCTCTATCACGACTGGAACAGCAAGATAAACGTCATCTCACGCAAGGACATCGACTCACTCTACGAGCATCATGTGCTTCACTCATTGGGCATCGCCATGCTCATACACTTCAAGCCCGGCACCGAGATTATGGATTTGGGCACAGGCGGAGGCTTCCCCGGCATCCCCCTTGCCATTCTTTTCCCTGATTCGCACTTCCATCTGGTGGATTCCATACGCAAGAAGACACACGTGTGTGAGGAGGTAGCACAGGCTCTGGGGCTGAATAACGTGACCGTGCAATGGGGCAGAGCCGAGGATGTGAAGGAGAAGTTCGACTTCGTGGTGTCGCGTGCCGTGATGCCCCTGGCCGACTTGGCCGGCATTGCCCGCAAGGTGCTCAAGCGCGAGGGGCACAATGGCCTGCCCAACGGACTCATCTGCCTCAAGGGAGGCGAACTGGAGCACGAGACCATGCCATACAAGCGAAACACCATGGTGACCAGCCTCTCCGACTATTTTAGTGAAGAGTACTTCAAGACCAAGAAAGTTGTGTTCACTGCCTTATGAGGAAGCACAAGTTTGAGTTCAACTCTTTCGCAGAGAACACATACCTGCTGTGGGACGAGCAGACGCTGGAGGCGGCTGTCATCGACCCTGGTATGAGCGATGCCGTGGAGGAGCACGAGTTCAGAGCCTATGTGGAGGCTCAGGGGCTGCGGCTCGTCATGGCTCTGCAGACACACTGCCACTTCGACCACATCCTGGGGCTGCCCATGGTATGCAGGCAGTTTGGCCTTCATCCTCGCTTTGCCGAGCCAGAGCAACCGGTGTATGATGCCATGCCCATGTGGATACGCCATCTGGGCATTCCCTACACCCAAGAGTTGCCCGCTGCAGGCGCTTATCTCACCGAGGGCGAAGTGCTTCGCTTGGGAACCACCGACATCCAGGTCATCTCCACTCCGGGCCACACTCCAGGTGGCATCTCCCTTTATGTGCCCTCTGAGCGCCTTGTGCTCACGGGCGACACCCTATTCAAGGGCAACATGGGGCGCACCGACCTGGGCGGCGATGACTATGTGGAGCGCCAGAGCATACTGCATCGTCTGCTCACCCTCCCGCCCGACACGCTTGTCCTTCCGGGCCACGGCCCCTCTACTACGGTGGCCGACGAGTGCCGCCTGTGGGGTGTGTGACCTTTCATCACAGCAATGGCTATATCCTTTGATGGGTGTGGCCATTGTCGCTTTTGGGCGCTGGCGGAGCATGTTCCGTGTTTTGGGTGAACAATTCCGCAACTTCGGTAAGGGGCGCCAAGACGCTTTCCCCTACCTTTGCAGCCGATGAATGCGATTAGAGAACGAATACAGATGATGAACAAGACAACACTATTGCTCACCCTCAGTCTGCTTGCCACTTCGGTGGCAAAGGCCGAGGGCGAGGCGGCCGACAGCATCCCTTTCCATGAGGATATGGCCGACGTGGTGGTGACAGGCTGCCGTGAGGCCACCGACACCCGCCATCTGCCCTTCACCGTGAGCGTCCTCACGCGCGAACAGCTCACTGCCCGGCATCGTACCGCCATTATGCTTGGCCTCATGCAGCAGGTGCCCGGACTGATGGTCACCAGCCGTGGTATGATGGGCTACGGAGTGTCGGGTGGCGGTTCGGGCGGAATGATGCTGCGCGGAATCTCCTCCGGTTCAGGCCAGATGATGGTGCTGGTGGATGGGCATCCGCAGTACAACGGCATCTATGGGCATTCGGTGGCCGATGCCTACCATACGCTCATGGCCGAGCGGGTGGAAGTCCTGCGCGGTCCGGCCTCGTTGCTCTATGGTTCGAATGCCATGGGCGGTGTGGTGAACATCGTTACGCGCGGAATGCAGACCGACGGTGTGCGTACCCGGGTGGCGGCAGGAGCAGGCAGCTATGGCACCGTGCAGGCCGAGGCAAGCAACCAGCTCCGCCAGGGTCGCTGGCATAGCATCTGAAGAACCCAGTGGTGGCAGCGCCGGTCTATAAGGGCTACCTGGGGGTGCAGATGCGCTACGGCCGCTGGGCGCTCTTGGCTGACCTGCAACAGGTGTGCGGCCTCTACACCGCCGTGGGGCAGCAGGAACGGCAGGAGCATTTCACTCTGCTTGATGCCCAACTGCAATACGCGCTCTCGCCCATGGTGCACCTGTGGGTGAGGGGAGACAATCTGCTGGCACAGCGCTACGAGATAAATGCAGGCTTTCCCATGCCTAAGGCCACCTTTATGGCTGGCTTTGATGTGGATTTCTGAGCCTTTGGGTGTTCCTGGCAGCGTCCTCCTTGTTTCGGGAAAATGGTATGGGCGGAAATGGGGGCCAGACTTCCCTTGAAAACGCACTGCACTGCGATGGCTGATGCACCGTACTGCGATGACGGGTGCAGCACGCTGTGATGGCCTATGCACCGCACTGCGTTTCCTGTCCTGCCACGGCACAGTATGCCGGCCATTCTTCTGTATGGAACCATTTGGCCTGCTTCCCGGTTTCGTGAAGCACATCGTGGTAAAGGCGGTATCTGGTTTCCGTGGCATCATGAAGTGCATTCGGGAGAAGCCGAATGCAGGTTCCATGCCCCCGCGAACTTTATTTGGGAGAAAAACTGGGCTGGATTCGCGCCATTGCGCACTCCGTCTGGAAAGACGAGGAAGCGAATCCCGATGCCCAGCAAATCCCATTTGTATGAATACAGGAAGTCTGCCACGTGACACCGCGTGGCAGACTTCCTCGATTTTCTATTGGAGTGTGGATCGTCTTGTCAGCAGGCTCTGCGGGGCTGGGCATTACATAAACTTCACATCCGTGAGCACATGCGACCCCACGTGCGCGTTTATCTTGTCGGCAATGTTCTTGTGTGCCATCTGCAGGTTTTGGCGGAGCGGAGCGCTGCTCACCTTGGCATACAGGATTCCGTTGCGTATTCTCAGGTCCGATGTATAGCGGGCAATGGCTTCGCCCACCACTTCGGGCCACGCCTGCAGGGCGCGATGCTCGAGCAGCGGAGTCTCCAGCCCCTCCTCGCGCAGGAATCTGCCCAGGATGTTGGAGATGCCTTCGGTGTTGTATTTCTTCATGTGCTTATGACTCCTTGCTTTACTTGGAACAGGCGGTAACTGCTGTTGGTCGAGGCCAGGATGTGGTCGAGATGCTCGCGGTTGGTGTCTGTGATGAATATCTGACCGAAGTGGTCGCCGCTCACCAGCTTGATTATCTGCTGCACGCGTCCCGCATCCAGTTTGTCGAAGATGTCGTCGAGCAGGAGCAGCGGTGCCGTGTGGCTGCCCGTCTGGCGCAGGAAGTCAAACTGTGCAAGCTTGAGCGCGGTGAGGTACGTCTTGTTCTGTCCCTGCGAGCCTTCGCGTCGGATGGGGAAGCCACCCATGAGCATCTCCAGGTCATCGCGGTGTGTGCCGTGCAGCGAGTAGCCTACGGCGCGGTCTTTGGCACGGTCGCGGCGTATGACCTCCAGCAGGTCACCGCGCTGCCCGTGCGATGTGTAGGTGAGGCTCACGCTCTCCTTCTCCTGCGAAATCAGGCTGTAGAAACTCTGGAAGGTGGGTGTGAAATGTTCCACATACTTCTGTCGCTCGCCGTAGATGTAGGTTCCCACGCGCGCCATCTCCTCCTCGAGCAGCGCGAGCAGGTCGTCGTCGGGCTCCTCTTCCTGCTTGAGCAGGGCATTGCGCTGCTGCAGGGCCTTGTTGTAGCGCGTGAGCGCGTCCAGATACACGGGGTTGTACTGTGAGATGATGATGTCCATAAACCGCCTGCGCTCCTCGCTCCCCCCGGCTATGAGCCACTGGTCGGCGGGCGATACCGTTACGATGGGTATCAGTCCGATGTGCTCTGCCAGTCGCCGGTAAGCTTTCTTGCCCCGCCTCAGCACCTTCTTCTGTCCACGCTTCAGACCGCAGTGGATGCACTCGGGCGTGCCGTCCTCGTGCTCGTAGTTGCCCTCCAGTGCCATCAGGTCTTGGCCATGCATGATGGCCTGCGAGTCCATGCTTGTGGTGGCGCTCTTGGCCAGACTGAGGAAGTGAATGGCATCGAGCACATTGGTCTTGCCCTCGCCGTTCATGCCCACAAGGCAATTGAGCTTCGGCACAAAGTCGAGCTCTGCCGATGCGATATTCTTGTAGTTGAGTATGGAAAGCTTGTTCAGAATCATCTCTTACGGTGTGCAAATTTAGGGCAAACGCTACGTTTGGGCAACCTTTGCGGCATGGAATTTGCTTCCGGCCGTGTCTTTTTGTCCTTTCACAGGGCTTGTTGGGGATGGGAGAGGTGCAGGATGTACTTGTGTGAAGCGCTTTCTTACAGAACAGGCACGCCTTCGGGGTGTAGGCCGCTGCCTTGCTGGGAGTTTGCCGTGAGCGCAGGATGCGGCGGCCGAGGCTTTTTCTTTCGTAACAGAAAACGGCTCGGATTATGAAGCCTGAGGGCAGGAGGATGTCCTCTTGGCTGTTTCGCCGGTTCAAGAACCTTGCCTGGCAGTCTTGTCCGGAGCAGAACGGAAACCGTCCCGCCCGGTGAGATGTTCCCTCGGGGAGCGGTCTGCGGGGCGGGACGGTGTGTGGCTTAGAGTATGCTGATGCTGTAGCAGAGCTTCCATTCCTGGCCAGGCTCTACGCTGTTGACGTATGGACGCTGGTCGAAGGGCTTCTCGCTCTGCCACTCGTCGCAGCATCCTGCCCATGGCTCAACGCACACGAAGGGACAGCATCCGTTCTTGGGTGCCCACATGGCCAGCACTGGCATGTGGTAGTCGATGCGCACCAGCGGCTGGCGCTCCTTGCTGAGCAGTTCCACGCGGCTCACCCTGCCTGTGCAGTCGAGGATGGTGTCGCCCGCAAACGTATCGTTGGTCAGCGGCAGTAAGTGGTCTGTGAGGAGGAAGTTCTCTATCTTCTCGGGTTCGGCCAGTCCGTGGGTGAACGTGTGTGTGCTCTGCAGGCAGTCCACCTCGGGGAAGCGCAGATAGCCGTGCACGCTGTCGGCAGCATCGAAGTCGGGCAGTACCAGTGCAGGGTGAGCGCCCACCATGAAGGGCATCTTCTCCTTGGAGTCATTGCGCACGCGCCATGTCACGTGCAGCGTGTCGCCCTCCAGCTCGTAGGTGATGAAGAAGCGGAAGGCGAAGGGGTAGGCCTGCAGGGTTTCTTCCGTGGGGCCGAGCGAGTAGGTGAGACTGTGCTCTGTGGCCTCCTCCAGCGTGAACTCCATGCCTTTGGCAAAGCCGTGCTTCTTGAGGTTGTACTCCTTGCCACCCAAGCGCAATACGCCTCCTGAGTTGCCTCCGATGCAGGGGAACAGGGTAGGGCAGTGCTCTCCCCAGTACTCGGCATCACCCCACCAGATGATGTCCTTGTCGCCCTTCTTCAGGCTGATAATCTCTGCTCCCATGCTGTCAACGCACATGGTGAGTTGTCCGGCCTTGATTGTCTGTTTCATGTTCTGTCGTGTTTGATAATGTGTAACGCTTTACAAAAATACAGAGATTTGCCTTGCCGAACCAAGAAAAAGGAGTACATTTGTGAATAAATGTATATAATAAGGCAAAAACAACGTTGATGAAGACAGATATCGAAATAGCGAGGGAGACCCCGCTGAAGCCTATTGCCCAGGTGGCAGAGGGCTTGGGAGTAAGGACAGACGACATCGAACAGTATGGAAGATACGCTGCCAAGTTGCCTCTGTCGCTGATAGACGAGAAGCGTGCCGCAGGACATAAGTTGATACTGGTGACTGCCATCACGCCCACAAAGGCAGGCATCGGCAAGACCACAGTGAGCGTAGGACTTGTCCTTGGCCTAAACCGTATCGGCAAGAACGCGGTGGTGGCTTTGCGCGAGCCGTCGCTGGGTCCCTGCTTCGGCATGAAGGGCGGGGCGGCAGGCGGTGGCCATGCCCAGGTGTTGCCTATGGACAAGATCAACCTGCACTTTACAGGTGACTTCCATGCCGTCACCTCGGCTCACAACATGATAGCGGCTCTGCTTGACAACTACATCTACCAGCATCGCGACGAGGGCTTCTCGCTGCGCGAAGTGCTGTGGAAGAGGGTGCTCGACGTGAACGACCGCAACCTGCGCTCCATCGTGACGGGACTGGGAGCCAAGACCAACGGGGTGGTGATGGAGAGTGGATTCGACATCACACCGGCCAGCGAAATCATGGCCATCCTGTGTCTGGCCACCAGTGAGGACGATCTCCGACGCCGTATAGAGAACATCCTGCTGGGCATCAAGTCCGATGGCACCCCCTTCAGAGTGAAGGATATGGGTGTGGCAGGTGCCATCTGTGTGCTCCTGAAGGATGCTCTGCAGCCCAATCTGGTGCAGACCACCGAGCAGACTCCCGCCATCGTACACGGAGGTCCCTTCGCCAACATCGCACATGGATGCAACAGCGTGCTGGCAACCAAGATGGCACTCAGCCTGGGCGACTACGTTGTGACGGAGGCAGGATTCGGTGCCGATCTGGGAGCAGAGAAGTTCTATGACATCAAGTGCCGCAAGAGCGGACTGCAGCCTGCGCTTGCCATCCTGGTGGCCACCACTCAGGGACTGAAGATGCACGGTGGTGTGCCAGTGAAGGAAATCAAGCAGCCCAACCCTCAAGGGCTGGCGCACGGACTGGCCAACCTGGATAGACACATCCACAATCTGCAGGGCTTCGGGCAGACCGTGCTGGTGTGCTTCAACCGCTACGCAGCCGACACCGACGAGGAGATAGAGCTCTGCCGCAAGCATTGTGCCGAGATGGGTGTCCCCTTTGCCGTTAACAATGCCTTCAATGAGGGCGGAGCCGGTGCCGAGGAACTGGCACGGCTGGTGGTGCAGACCATCGACGAGCATCCCAGCGAGCCGCTGCGTCTGGCTTACGATGACGATATGAGTGTGGAACAGAAGGCCGAGGCCGTGGCGCGCAAGGTGTATGGTGCCGACGGGGTGACCTTCTCGCCGGCCGCCAAGAGGATGCTGCAGCGCGTGCAGGAGATGGGCATCAGCCACTATCCAGTGTGCATCGCCAAGACCCAGTACTCGTTCTCGGCCGACGCCAGGGCTTATGGAGTACCCACAGGATTCAAGATAAACGTGCGCGACATTGTCATCAACTGTGGTGCAGAGATGCTTGTGCTGGTGGCCGGAGACATCATGAGGATGCCGGGATTGCCACGCAGTCCACAGGCAGAGCGCATCGATCTGGTCAACGGAGAGATTGAAGGCCTGTCGTAAGGCGTGCTTCAGGAGGTGAAGAAGGAAGTCCGCAGAGGACTATATATATAATGTATAAGCAGAGATGGACAATAACAAGCAGAAAGAGTATGACGTGATAGTCATCGGTGGAGGCGCCACAGGCGTGGGGGTAGCGCGTGACTGCTCCATGCGCGGCCTGAGTGTGCTGCTGGTGGAGAGGCACGACCTGGCCACAGGAGCCACAGGACGCAACCATGGATTGCTGCACAGTGGAGCGCGCTATGCGGTTACCGACCAGGAGTCGGCGCGCGAGTGTATTGAGGAGAATATGATACTGCGACGTATTGCTCGTCCCTATGTGGAGCAGCACGACGGTCTCTTCATCACGCTTCCCGAGGATGACCTGGCCTACCAGGCACGCTTCGTGGAGGCTTGTCAGCAGGCTGGCATCAGAGCCGATGTACTCTCGCCCGAGGAAGCCATGAGAATGGAACCTTCGGTCAATCCCACTCTAATCGGGGCTGTCAGGGTGCCCGATGGTTCGATTGACCCGTTTCGTCTGACCATGGCAAATGCATTGGATGCGTACAGACACGGTGCTCAGATACTTACGCATAATGAGCTGAAGTCCTTCGTTATCGAGAATGGACGGGTGCTCGGAGTGCGTGTACAGGATCATCGCACTGGAGAGGAACATGAGTATCGTGCTCGTGTGACAGTCAATGCAGCCGGTATCTGGGGCACTCTTGTGGCTAAGAAGGCGGGGGTGACAGTGAATATGTTCCCCGCTAAGGGCTCGTTGCTCATCTTCGGCCATCGTGTCAACAATATGGTGATAAACCGCTGCCGTAAGCCTGCCAATGCCGACATCCTGGTGCCGGGCGATGCCATCACGGTGCTGGGTACCACATCAGACCGTGTGCCCATCGAGACTGTGGATGACATGAGAGTGACGCAGCAGGAGGTGGAGGTGCTGCTCAGCGAAGGCATGCAGCTGGTTCCTTCGTTGGCCAGCACGCGCATCCTGAGAGCCTACTCCGGTGTGCGACCACTGGTGGCAAGCGACCACGATCCCAGCGGCAGAAGCATCAGCCGTGGCATTGTGTGCCTTGACCATGAGAAGCGCGACGGGCTGGCCGGCTTCATCACCATCACTGGCGGAAAGTTGATGACCTATCGTGCCATGGCAGAGCAGGCCACTGACCTGGTATGCGAGAAGCTGGGCGTGGACAGGCCGTGCATGACGGCAGTGACTCCCCTGCCTGGTGCTGAGGAAAACAAAGTGAAGTTGCCCGAGAAACAGATATTCGCGTTCATGGCCAGGCTCGGCCGTCATGGTTCCCTCGCAGGCAGTATCGCAGCCGAAGACGAGATAGACAACTCGCTGGTGTGCGAGTGTGAAGAGGTGACAGTAGGCGAGGTGAAGCATGCTTTGAACAGCAAGACGGTGGAGAGCATAGACCAGTTGCGCCGCCGTACCAGGGTGGGCATGGGCACCTGCCAGGGCCAACTCTGTACACTCAGAGCGGCATGCCTCGTGAGCGAGTTGCTGAAGCGCACCCCCAAGGATACCGTTGCCGATGTGGCCGCATTCATTGACGAGCGCTGGCGCGGCATGTATCCGGTGGCATGGGGAGCCACCTTGAGCGAGGCACACCTCACGTCGCACATTTATCAGGACCTGTGCGGAATAAGTGCCTCAGACCTGAAAACTAACCAAGGCAATGCATCGAAGTTGCTTTGCCAATAAACCAACAAGTGAATGAAATTCGATAACATAATCATTGGCGGTGGGTTAAGCGGACTGCTGTGCGGCATTGCATTGGCTCGTGAAGGCCGTCATGTGGCCGCTATCGCCGCAGGACAGAGCACCTTGCACTTCAGTTCGGGCTCGTTCGATATACTTGGCTACGATGCCGACGGGCAGGTGGTGACCAGTCCGTTTGAGGCCATCAAGCAACTCGAAGCATCGCATCCCTATCATCTCGTAGGACTGGAGAATGTGCCGCTGCTGGCCACACAGGCGCTCAGAATATTCACCGAGTGCGGACTCAGCGGACAGGGTGGTGTAGCCCACAACCATTTCCGCATGACTCCCATCGGGTCGCTTAGGCCCACGTGGTTCACTCTCGATGACTATCTGACGGTGCAGACCCCACAGGCGTTCCCCTATAAGAAGGTGCTCCTTGTCAATGTGCCTGGCTTCATGGACTTCCCTGTGTCACTCATCACGGAGGGCTTGCATAGGTTGGGCGCCGAGGTGGAGACTGCCTTGGTGTCCGTTCCTTCGCTCATGCACAGGCGTCAGAGTCCCTCAGAGATGCGGTCAGCCAACCTTGCCAAGGTGCTTGCGCGTGACAAGAAACTGCAGCAGATAGCCGCACGCATCAATAAGGCAGCCACCGAGGTGGAGGCTGTCATCATGCCCGCAATAGTGGGAATGGACTCTCAAGAGGCGGTGGCGTTCATCCGTAGCCGCGTTCAGAAGCCTCTGCATTTCGTCAGCACCTTGCCTCCCTCGGTGCCAGGAGTGCGTGTGCAGACCCTTCTGCGCAAGCACTTTGCCAACTTGGGCGGCGTGTATATGCTGGGCAACACGGTGACGGGCGGCCATGTGGAGGACGGACGACTGCGTTACGTGGAGACTTCCTTGCTGCCCGACGAGCGGCTGGAGGCTGATGACTTTGTGCTCGCAACAGGCTCCTTTGCCAGTGACGGCCTGAAGTCCAACTACGAGCGCGTCTTTGAACCGATCTTTGATTTGGACACCACAGCCCCTGCCGACCGCATGCAGTGGGTGACCTCATCGGTCTTCGACGACCAGCCTTACAGGTCTTACGGAGTGAAGGTAAACGCATCCATGCAGGCGCAGAAGGGCGGACAGACCATCAGCAACCTCTATGTGGCGGGTGCTGTCTTAGGCGGTCACAATGCTGCGAAGCTGGCTGATGGAGCTGGCGTAGATATGGTCACAGCCTTGCGCGTGGCACAATATATATTGGAGAAATAAGATAGGAGGGTATTATGACCAAGAAGATACAACTGCTGAGCATCAGTGAGAAAGAGCTTGAAGCATGCCTCAAATGCTCGATATGCACGGTCTATTGCCCCGTGTCGGGTGTTACCACGCGTTATCCAGGCCCTAAGCAGGCCGGTCCCGACGGTGAGCGCTATCGCATGAAGGACCCTCGCTATTATGATGACAAGGCACTGAAGATGTGCCTCAACTGCAAACGTTGTGAGGTGGCATGCCCCCAGGGCGTGCAGATCGGCGACATCATCCAGAGTGCGCGCATTCGTTATGCACCCTATGCACGCTCGTGGCGCCCCTTCCCCTTCCTGCGTGAGACTCTCTTGTGCAACACTGACTTTGTGGGTACAATGGCCACACACATGGCTCCTCTGGTCAATGGATTGCTGGCCATGCCGCTCTTCAAGACCGTGTTCGCCCATGGTATCATGGCCATCGACAAGCGTAGGACCATGCCTAAGTACGCATCGCAGACTTTCTGCAAGTGGTATCAGAAGAACTGTTCAGAGGAGCAGCGCCGCTATCCTCACCAGGTGGGTTTCTTCCATGGTTGCTATGTCAACTACAACTATCCCCAGTTGGGAAAGGAACTCGTGAGGGTAATGAATGCCATTGGCTACGGTGTGCAGTTGCTCGAAGGCGAGAAGTGTTGCGGAGTGGCCAAGATAACCAACAGCATGCCACGCGAAGCGCGACGTCAGGGAGTGGCCAATATGGCAGCCATGAGACGCGCCACTGCCCAGGGGATGGACATTATCGCCACCGGAAGTACGTGCACCTTCACCATGCGCGAGGAGTATGACCACCTGTTGCACATCAATAATGACGTGGCCCGAAAGCATCTCTCGCTGGCCACCAGATACATCTTCCGCCTGGTGGAGAACGGCAACGTAAAGCTTGCATTCCGTAAGGACTACCGCCGCAGGTTAGCTTATCATACCGCGTGCCATATGGAACGGCTCGGATGGGCCATCTACAGCACCGAACTCATCAAGATGATACCGGGCGTTGATCTCGTTATCCTTGATTCGCAATGCTGCGGTATAGGCGGAACCTACGGCTTCAAGGTGGAGAACTATGGCATTTCGCAGAAGATAGGAACCAGCCTTTTCCGCCAGATTGAGGATGCTCATGCCGACTATGTAGTGTGCGACTGTGAGACCTGCAAGATGCAGATAGAGATGTCCACCCAGGCTCGTGTGATGCATCCGATAAGCATCCTGGCCGAGGCTATCGATGTGGAGGAGACACGCAGGCTGAATGGCTTGGAGTGAATATGGCAATGAAACCAATAACCCATAAAACTAATAAGACTCAATATGGACAGAGTAAAGCTGGCGTTAAGCAACGCCACACAGACCCGCGCCCTGGAGATAGGAAGCCAGGTGCTCGATAAGGTTCCCGAAGTATTCAAGTGCCAGTTCCCTGACAAGAAGGCTGTGGTAGTGGCTCATAGCGCTACGTGGGCCGTAGCAGGCGAGAGGGTGGATGCTCTGCTGCGCCAGGCAGGCCTGGAGGTGCAGCAACCCATCATCTTTGAGGACGCCGACATGCACGCCGAGTGGAAGTATATAGAGCAACTCGATGCCAAGCTGTCGCAGACCGATGCTGTGGCTGTGGCTGTAGGTTCGGGCACCATCAACGACACCACCAAGCTCTGCTCCGAGCATCAGGGACGTCCCTATATGGTGGTTGCCACAGCGGCTTCCATGGACGGATACGTTGCCTTTGGCGCTTCAATCACCAAGGACGGTATCAAGAGTACCTTCAAGTGTGCCGCCCCTCGGGCTGTGGTGGCCGATGTAGATGTGCTTGCCACAGCACCCGCTGATATGACAGCCAGCGGATATGCCGACCTGATGGCCAAGGTACCCGCAGGTGCCGACTGGATAGCGGCCGATGTGTTGGGTGTGGAGCCTATTGATCCCACTCCTTGGAATATCGTGCAGGGTGGGCTTCACGACGCTCTCTCTGATCCTGCAGCCTGCCGCAAGGGCGACCCCAAGGCACTGCAGGCATTGGCCGAGGGGCTTATGCTGGGTGGTTTTGCCATGCAGGCTTACCCCCGTTCAAGCCGTCCTGCCAGTGGCGCAGAGCATCAGATAAGCCACATGCTTAATATGGACCACTTCGTGATGGCCAACGGACAGGCTCCCTCACATGGCTTCCAGGTGAGCATCGGCACCATTGTGTCGCTCTTCTTCTACGAGCAGTTGCTCCAGACAGACTTCTCCGCACTTGACATTGATGCATTGGTGAACCGCTGGCCCTCGCTTGAGGAGCAGAAGAAAGCATCGCTGGAGATGTTCCGCAACTCGGACTTCCCCACCTTCGCTGCCGGTGAGATAGAGGCCAAATACTCCTCCCCCGAGGAGTTGCGCCGCCATTTCGAGGTCATGCGCGACCGTCAGGACGAGCTCAAGAGCCGCTTGCGCAAGCAGTTGCTCACCGTCGATCAGGCCATCGAGCGCCTCAAGGCTGTGGGTGCACCCGTGCATCCCAGCGACATCGACCTGAGCCGTGAGCAGATGCGTGCCACTATCATCCGCTCGCAACAGATTCGCCGTCGCTATACCATCTTCGACGTAGCCGTCCGCATGGGCACTATGGAGGAGTGGGCTGACCGCCTGATGAATACTTACTTTGCCTAAGCTGATACGATTCAAGCAGCCAAGCAACCAACCAAACAATAGAATATCAAGCAATGAAGACAAATAAAAGCTTCCTTTATTGGCAGTGGCGCACCATCATCGTCACGATGATAGGCTATGCCCTGTTCTATTTCGTTCGCAAGAACTTCTCGTTTGCCATCCCCGGTCTGAGCGCCGAGTATGGCATCACAAAGACCAGTTTCGGTATCATCATGACGCTTGTGACGGTGGTCTATGGTATCAGCCGTTTCCTCAATGGCTTCATGGCCGACCGCATGAATGCGCGTTACCATATGGCAGTAGGCCTTTTGCTCTGTGCCATAGCCAACTATGCCTTTGGGTTCGGTGCCGATATCAGCGCCCTGATTACGGGTGATACATCCGGTCCACAGTTTACCAACATGATGGTACTCGTCTTTGGCATCATCTTGCTGCTCAATAACTTTTTCCAGGGAAGCGGTTTCCCTCCCTGTGCCCGCCTGCTGAGCCACTGGATTCCTGCCAATGAACTGGCCACGAAGATGTCCGTGTGGAACACCTCGCACTCTGTGGGTGCCAGCATCGTAGCTGTCTTGTGCGGCTATGTGATGGGCACGATGGGTGTGAATATGGCCGCCGCCCCCGACATTGTAGCCTCTATCGCCGCCAACCTTCACGTGGATGCTTCTGATGCCGAGCGCTGGCAGAGCGTCATCGAGTCGGCCTCCCATTACGGAGCCTGGCGCATGTGCTTCTGGATTCCTGCCACTATCGCACTCGCCGGATCGGTCTTCATCTTCGCATTCCTGCGCGATACTCCCTCTTCGGTAGGCCTTCAGGAGATACACACAGTGAACAAGAAAGGCAGCGAGGGCGGTGCTGAATACAAGGAGTTCCTGCGCAGGATGGTGTTCCGAAACCGCTGGATATGGATACTTGCCATCTCCAACTTCCTGGTTTATATCGTTCGCTTTGCCGTGCTTGACTGGGGACCGACGTTCCTCAAGGAGGCTCGTGGCATGAGTCTGGCTCATGCCGGTTGGACTGTAGCCGTGTTTGAGATCTTCGGTATCCTGGGAACTCTCTTCTTCGGATGGATTACCGACCGCTGGCTACAGGGCCGTGCCCATCGCACCTGCCTCTTCTGCATGGTGGGTGTGGCCGTGTTCATGGGCATTTTCCTGGTGCTGCCCTCACAGACTCCAGCCTGGATAATGGTGCTTGTTTTGGCTATGGCTGGCTTCTGCATCTACGGTCCTCAGGCTCTCATAGGCATTGCCACTGCCAATCAAGCCACCAATCGGGCCGCTGCCACAGCCAATGGCTTTGTGGGTCTGTTCGGCTACGCCAGCGGACTCGTCTCGGGTATAGGCGTGGGTATGTTCGTTGACCTGATGAACCAGGTGAACCCCGAGCGCAGTTGGGACTATGTGTTTATGCTTATGATAGGTGTTGCCCTGCTGGGCATACTCACCTTCAGTGCAATGTGGAAAGCTAAAGCCGACGGATATGGAACAGAAAACTAAGGAACTGCTGCGCGGTGTGCGCCATGTGGCATTGGACATGGACGGCACTATCTATATGGGAAGCAACCTCTTCCCCTTCACTATCCCGTTCCTCGAAAGGCTGGGCAAGATGGGTATCACCTACTCGTTCCTGACCAACAACCCCAGCAAGAGCATCGATGCATATCTGCAGAAGCTCGAGCATATGGGCATCCATGCCACCGAGAAGGAGATTTACAATACCACCATTGCCACTATCGACTACATTCACGCCCATTATCCCCAGGCCAAGAAACTCTTCCTGCTGGGCACTCCCAGCATGACGGAGCAGTTTGTCAAGGCTGGTTTCGTCTCCACGGCTGACGACCCCGATGATGTGCCCGATATCGTGGTGGCTGCCTTCGACATGACTCTCACCTACAGCCGTGCGTGCCGTGCAGCCTGGTGGATCAAGCAAGGGTTGCCTTACATAGCCACTAACCCCGACCTGGTATGCCCAACCAACGAGCGCACCATACTGGTTGACTGTGGCAGCATATGCCGCATGCTGGAGTCGGCGGCCGGCCGTAAGCCGGATATCACACTGGGCAAGCCCGATCCCAACATGCTGGTGGGCATACAGCAGCAGATGGGTCTGCGGCCCGAGGAGATATGCATGGTGGGCGACCGCATCTATACTGACATCGCCATGGCACACAATGCCGGAGCCGTAGGATGCCTGGTGCTCTCGGGCGAGACCACCATTGAGGTGGCACAGCAAGCCGAGCGCCAGCCCGACATCATTGCCCGCGACATAGAGCAGCTGGGCGACTGGTTGGCCGAGAGCCGCGAGTAAACTGTACGATGGGAGCAGAACGTGGGGTAGTGCCCATGCTTCTGCTTCCCTATGCATTGGACAATAAAAATACCGACAAACCAAAATCTGAAGATTATGAAAGCAAGTACCATCCTGTCGGCCTGCCTCATGCTGGCCAGCCTGCTCCTCGCTCCCCTGCGTGCCGAGGCGCACGAATCCGCTCTGATGGCGGAGAAGAGTGACTCTGTGTATATGGTTGTAGATGAACTCCCCACCTTCCCCGGCGGGGATGAAAAGTGCATGCACTACATCGCCCAGAACCTTCATTATCCCGCCGAGATGCGCCTCCAGGGAAAGTCAGACAAGCTCTTTGTGAGTTTCGTGGTAACCAAGAAGGGCAAAGTAACCGATGTGCATGTGGTCAAGAGCCCCGATGAGGGGTTCAACGAAGAGGTTGTGCGTGTCATTGAATCCATGCCCAAGTGGAAACCCGCCAGGGTGAAAGGCAAGAAGGTGGCCTGCAGAATGAATCTGCCCATCCTTTTCCGTCTCCCCTGAGGGCAGTCTGGGAGAATTCGCATCAAAGGCTCCGGCGTTGGTCGGAGCCTTTGGTGTATCTTGTACCAGAGGCTTTTTTTGAATAACAGACAAGGGCAGGAAATGGATTCTTGCTACTTGGGGCGATGGCAGGATAAGCATGCGTGCTCTAGTCTTGCGTGTCAGGATAGTTGTCCTGGCTCTTGTGAGCGCCATTCTTATTGGCATAGCCGGAAGTGCAAAGAACGTTCTGGCATGATTTCCCTCTGTATTTCCCATCGCTCACATCCTTTTGGGAAAATGCCCACGGCGCTCTGCTCCCGTCTCCCCGGCCGTATGTTTTGCCCCTGATAATCCCATGCCTTGGCTTGGCCGTTGTTCTTCGTTGAAAAACGCAGCGCGCTGCATCCCTCATCGCAATGCGCTGCAAGCTCCATCGCAGCGCGCTGCAAAGGTCATTGCACCGCAGTGCGTTTTTGCGGGCAAAGCTACACTCTCTTCTCCCCGGAAATATAGGTAGGGGAAACCACCAGGCTGCGAATTTGGCCCGAAGCAGCTTCTGTCTCCCTAAAAAACGGTTCCCAATGCCGCAGGGGGAGCGTATTTTCAGTAACTTTGCAGTATGAAACGTTTTATCATCCTCATAGCGCTGCTCTTGCCGCTGGCATGCGCAGCCCGGCAGTTGCGCCCTCTGGTGTGGGTGCTCGATGCCGGACATGGCGGCAAAGACCAGGGTACCAGCTTGAACAGGGTGCTGGAGAAGGACCTGACACTGCAACTCACCAACCGCGTAGCGGCTCTCATACGTAAGAACAAGCCTGGCATCAAGGTTGTGCTGACGCGTACCGACGATACGTTTGTGTCGCTGGAGGACCGCTGCAAGATAGCCAGCAAAGCCCGTGCAGACCTCTTTCTGAGTATCCACATCAATTATGCCGGCCAAAATCTCCTGCTTTCGGGCACCGAGACATTCTATGCCAGCAAGAAGGGAGCGCAGAACATGGTGCAGGCGAGCCATATTGAGCGGAACGCCGACAACAGCCAACTGCTGGCATGGTTGCTGCAGAACAGCTACTTCAACTCGGGTCGTCCGGCCGACCGTGGTGCCCGTGCCAGCAATCTGTATGTGCTGATGCATGCCGAGATGCCTGCCGTCCTCACCGAGGTGGGCTTCCTGAGCAACCGAAACGATGCCGCCTATATGTGCAGCGAGCGCGGTCAGAAGCAGATAGCGCTGGATATCTACAATGCTCTGGAGGCGTATTACGACGTGACGAAGGCAAAGACACAGCGTAAGACACTGCGCAGCCTGCGGCAGTCACGCGGCACTGTGAGCGGTCTCAAGAAGAGTTGTGTGCGCCAAGCCAGCAGCGCCGAGGATCTGATGCCCATGCAAGACCCTTTTGCCAAGAGCGACCAACCTGTGGTACCCATTGCTGTGGCACCGGCAGAAGATGAGACTCCGGCGGTGGAGGAAGTGGCCGAAGTGGTTCTCGATGCCGTGGAGGATGCTGCCGATGAAGTGGAATCGGATGTGGCGGACAATGCGGAGGAATTGGCAACCGTGACTCCTGCCAAGGATGTTGAGGTGGCTGCAGAACCGGTGAAGACTGAGGTGGTGAAGCCTGTCAAGAAGGAAGAGAAGCCTACTCAGCAGGCTGAGAAACCAGTGCAGAAGGCCGAAGAGAAGCCGCTGTTCAGCGTGCAGCTCTTTGCCGTAAGCAAGGTGTTGAAGGAGAAAGACCCTCGCCTCAAGGGACTTGCTCCGGTGAAAATCATATGTGCGGGTGCTGCCTTCAAGGTTCTGTACGGCAGCACGCCTGACTACAATGAAGCCAAAGCCACACTGAAGCGCATCAAGGAGAAGTTCCCCGACGCTTTCATCGTGGCTTATGTGGGCGAGCGCTCCGTTTCTACTGCTGAGGCTTTGCAGATGCAGCGCTGAGCACCTCGGTGATCTCGCGCTCGCTGTCGGTCAGGCACAGTATCAGGTTCTGGTATTTGCCATGCTCTACCAGGTAGGTCATCAGCGGCCATACGGGCACCTCATGCGACCAGAAGTCCCGTCCCATGAATATCATCGGACTGGCGTAGCCGAATGTGAGGTAGTGGTTCTGTACGGCTTCCTGGAATATCTCCTGTAATGTACCCGCACTGCCAGGCGTGTAGATGATGCCGCCACTGGCTATGGTGAGGATTCCGTCCTCGCGTATGCTGTTGTCGAAATACTTTGCTATCATGGTGGCCAGCGGCGTGGAAGGCTCGTGGCCATAGAGCCATGTGGGCACTCCCAGGCTGTTGTAGTCCTTCTGCGGGTATCTGCGGCGCACTTCCCATGCCGTCTCCAGCCATCCCTTGTCGGTATATCTCTCTGCCACCTTCATTATGCTGTGAGCTTCCTGCAGTTCCTGGTCGCTCCGGCCAGCCATCCATGCACCCAGATGCGTTGCCTCCATAGCGCCCGGTCCGCCGCCTGTGATCATCAGGAATCCCTTCTCGGTCAGATGCTTGCTCAGCGTGGCTACGCGCAGATAGATGTCATCGGTGCGCGACAGACTATGTCCGCCCATCACGCCCACCAGCTTGTGCTCGTCATAGTGAGAGAGCACCTCGCGCAGGCAGTCGCTTATGCTGTGGTCGTGCATCGAGCGTGCCAGTGTCTCCTTGACGTTGCTCGCGTGCTTTCCCATCTTTATATAATGCCGATATACGCGCCCGTCATAGCACGTCTGATAGCTCTGTGGATTGTCGGGTGAGTAGCCTTCGTAGAGTTCCTCAGGTGTATATAGGTGGTTGCGGTAGTGGAATGTCTCGCCCATGTCGGGCAGGAAGAGGCAGTCCTTCGACCTGCGTTTGATGCCCAGGGGAAGCGTGCAGCCTATGAAGAGGCAGTCCTTGTAGGTGTGGCTCAGAGCCAGCTCGGTCTCAGCTGTCAGGTTTACGCTCTGGAAGGCGCATCGCTTTATCTCTTCCTGGTCAAGGTGCAGCACACGTGCCACTTCCCAGTCATCTTTGACTTGTGTGTAGTTTTCGCTCATAGTTTTGTCACTTCTTACCGCAAATTTAAGTGTTTTTCTGCGAAAAATGCAGTTTGGTCGCCAATTTCTTTCAGCGCTTCTGCCTTGTTTGCCCGATTTGTTGTAACTTTGGATAGTGGGGAGCGCAAAGGCGCTTTCCTTGGCATAAGACAATCAACATTATCGTTTGTATGAGAAAGACAATCTTCTTGGCTTTGGCATTGGCCCTGTCTGCCGTGCCGGCCGTAGCCCAGTGGAATGATGCACGCTGGATAACTGTGGGGGAGGGCAATGCCGATGTGCCCAACTCATGGGTGCGCTTTCGCAGGGATGTCCAGCTGGATGCAGTGCCTGGTGCAGTGCTGGCTAATGTGTGTGTGGATAGCAAATACTGGCTGTATGTCAATGGCAGGCAGGTGGTGTTTGAGGGCGGTCTGAAGCGTGGGCCTAATCCCCGTGATTCTTATTATGATGTGGTGGATATCTGCCCTTATCTGCGCAAGGGGGCCAACCATATAGAGTTGCTTGTGTGGCACTTCGGCAAGTCGGGCTTCAGCCATCTCGATAGCGGACGCATGGGACTGCTCTTCTCGGCTCCTGCCATCGGGCTTTACTCTGACAGCCGGTGGGAGAGCAGGATGCTGAGGGAGTATTCGGCTTGTGGCGAACCAGTGCCCAACTTCCGTCTCAGCGAGGCGAGCATCCACTATGATGCGCGTGTGGCAGAGGCAGATGCCGGCATGCCTTTCGCGGCCAGCAAGGAGATAGGCTATGCGGGAGATGCTCCGTGGAACGAGTTGCACGAGCGTCCCATCCCTCTCTTCCGCGATTTCGGGCTGAAGAAGGCCAGATACACACGCCGTGAAGGCGAGAAGGAGGATACGCTTGTGGCGCGTCTTCCTTATAATATGCAGTTTACCCCCTATATCGAAGTGGATGACCCTGTGGGCGGCACTCTGGTGCGGCTGCAGAGCGACCATATCCAGGGGGGCAGCGAATGGGGCGTGCGAGCCGAATATGTAACTCGTAAGGGGAAGCAGGCATACGAGTCGCTGGGCTGGATCAACGGCGAGGAGATGCATGTGATAGTGCCTCACGGGATGAAGATGGGCCAGCTGAAATACCGTGAGACTGGTTATGACGGACTGGCCGAAGGCAGTTTCCATTGCGATGACGCCTATTTCAACCGCTTCTGGGAGAAGGGTCTGCGCACTCTGTATGTCAACATGCGCGACACCTATTTCGACTGTCCCGACCGCGAGAGAGCACAGTGGTGGGGTGATGTGACGGTGCTGATGGGCGAGTGCTTCTATACATATAGTACGCGCGTACATAATCTTATGCGCAAGGGCATCCTGGAGCTGTGTGCCTTCCAGAATGATGCGGGCATCATACATAGCCCCATCCCTGGCAATTATGACGCGGAGCTTCCTGCCCAGATGCTGGCCAGCATAGGTCTGTACGGCTTCTGGAACTATTATATGAACACAGCCGACACGGCCACCATACGCGAGGTGTATCCCGCCGTGTGCCGCTATCTGGATGTGTGGAAGATAGAGCCGGGTGGTCTCACAGCAGAGCGTCATGGCGCTTGGGACTGGGGTGACTGGGGCGAGAACCGTGATATGCGCCTCATCTATGCAGCCTGGCACTATATGGCTCTCGATGCTGCATCGCGCATGGCAGAGCTGCTGGGCAGGCCCGAGGACACATCAGGCTTCCGCCAGAAGATGGTGCAGGTGAAGCGCGGATACAATGCCTGCTGGACTGGCAAGGCATATCGCCATCCTGCCTATACCGGCGATACCGACGACCGGGTGCAGGCACTGGCCATCATCAGCGGTATAGCCGATGCCGACAAGTATCCTGTCATCAGCCAGCTCCTGCGCACGCAGAAGCACGCAAGCCCCTATATGGAAAAGTATGTGATGGAATCTCTGTTCCAGATAGGCGATGGAGAATATGCCATGGAGCGTACCCGCGAGCGGTACAATGCTATGGTGATGGATTCTGTGAATACCACCCTGTATGAGGGATGGCTGCAGGGAGCCAACGGCTTTGGCGGTGGCACCACCAACCATGCATGGAGCGGCGGACCGCTCACGGTGATAGCCCAGTATCTGATGGGCGTGAGTGTGACGGAGCCAGGCTGGCGCAAGTTCTCGGTTTGCCCGATGCCTGTGCGCTTCAAGCAGGCCGACATCAGCATCCCCACGTTGCGCGGTGTGGTGAAGAGCGCCTTCAAGCTGGGCGAGAAAGCCGATGTATATACCCTCACAGTGCCCTCTGGCACAGAGGCATACATGTACCTGTCCTGTGATGATGCCACAAAGGTGGACGGTGCAGCACGCTACCTCTGCCGTGATGCTGAGGTGCAGAAGGCCGGCCGCCTGTGTCTGCTGCTGCCCGCAGGCAACTACAAGTTCAAGGTAAGAAAATAACAACAGATGGGGCAGAAGATTCCCACGGAGGGAGCTTCTGCCCAAATGAATAACCCTAAATCAATAAGTATTATAATGAAGAAGATTTTGTTTGCCCTGGCAGCGCTCTTGTTGCCTTTGGTTGGTATGGCGAAGGAAAAGGTGGAACAGCCTGTCAAGGTGCGCTGGTGTACATTCAACATACGATGCATCGCAGCTCCCGACGAGAAGATAGGTTGCTCCTGGGAGGTGCGCAAGGACAATGTGGCTCAGTATGTGCTCGACAACAACATCGATGTGGTGGGCATGCAGGAGGTTACATTCAAGCAGCTCAATGACCTGCGCGAGCGTCTGAAGGGCTATGATTACGTAGGCGTTGGCCGTACCGACGGCAAGGAAAAGGGTGAATTCACCCCTGTCTTCTTCCGCGCAGACAAGTATGAGCCTCTGGAGAAGGGCAACTTCTGGCTCAGTGAGACTCCCGATGTGCCTGGTTCAAAGGGCTGGGATGCCGCTCTCGAGCGTGTGGCAAGCTATGTGAAGCTGAAAGACAAGGCTACAGGAAAGATTTTCATGGCCATCAACACACACTATGACCACATAGGTGTACAGGCCCGCAAGGAGAGCGCTAAGCTGATTATGAGCAAGATAAAGAGCATTGTGGGCGACCGTCCAGCCGTTGTGACCGGTGATTTCAACATCACAGAGGACAACGAGGCATACAGTACGATGGTCAACAGTGAGTTCAAGATGAACGATGCCTACCACATGACAGCTCATCACACAGGTGCTCCTTATACCTTCCATGACTACTGCCGTATATCTCCCCTCAAGGCTCCCAAGATAGACTATATCTTCATCACTCCCAATGTGAAGGTGCTGCAGAGCCACATCGAGCGCGAGACACCCACCAAGAGAATCTCTGACCACAACCCCCACTGGGCTGATCTGGAGTTCTAAGAGACTATTCCGTAGATTATAACAACAAACAGCGGGAGTGCCCACATACTGGTGCACTCCCGCTGTCATTTGTCTGCCGGTTTGCTTGCTCCCTGGGCAGCCCGTCATGCTAATCCCGTAAAAAATGTCTTATAGGACAATTTGAAATGTCTTATAAGACAATTTGAATTGTCCTATAAGACAATTTAAATTCCCTTATAAGGGATTTTTCCGTGTCTGTAGTCTGCCTTTTGTCCTTTCCTGATGTCACTAGACACTTTCCCTATACACAAACTGAATCAGTTGACAGTGTTGTAAAAGCCATACTGAATCAGTTGTCACTTGCCTTGGAATTGCACTGCTCCTGTTGACACTCCCGCTCGGTCTTTTCCTGATACCGCTGCGGTATCTGATAGGAACAAACCTCTGGCAGATTCCTCTACAGGCATCTTTCTCGTTACAAGAACCTCATGACAGCCTTGGCTGTCGGATTTCTCTTGCCTACAAGAAACCTTTGATGGAACTGAAGACGCGGCCCGAAACCCTTTTCTTCAGCGGAAAACGGTATTTCCAGTTGTCTGGGGTGAGCAGCACACAGTGCTTGTGGATGTCGCTGTAGAAGATATCCTGCAGCTGGGCAGTCACATTGCGGTCGAAGATGAAGGCATTCACCTCATAGTCAAACCGCAAGGAACGGGCATCGAGGTTGGCTGTTCCCACGGTGCAGAACAGTCCGTCCACCATCATCACCTTGCTGTGATGGAAGCCTCCATCGTAATAATACACCTCCGCACCTTTCTTCATCAGCTTGTGCATCTGCTGTCCCACCACATCGGGGGTCACTGGACCGTCGCCCGTAGTAGAGGCCATTATCTGCACACGCACTCCTCGCTCGAGCGCGTGCTCCAGTGATTTGCGTATGCTCTTCACCAGGGTGGCATACGGATTGATTATCTGTATGATGCGCTGTGCATTGTCGATGGCTATGCAGTAGGTTTCGCGTATGGCCTTGCCGCTCTTCTTGGGCACACGCTCCACCATGGCCATCTTTGTGTGGCCGTCACAGTGGCCGGTGGAAAGGTAGCGTGTGGAGTCGAGACGCTCCTTGGTTGTACGCCACCACATGTCCTCGAACACCCGCTCATATCCGTTCACCATAGGCCCGTGCACCTTCATGTGCATATCTCGCCATTCTCCCACACGCGGTTTGCCGCGCAGATAATAGTCGGCCACATTCATTCCGCCCGTGTAGGCAACCTCTCCGTCGATGACCGCTATCTTGTGGTGGTTGCGGTGACGCAGATGATTTATCCAGGGGAAGCGTACGCGGTCAAACTCCTCAATGCGTATGCCGGATGCCCGCAATGAGTCGAGATACGGTTTGCGAAGCGGCAGGTCGCTGAAGCGATTGCCGAAACTGTCATACACGATGCGCACTTCCACCCCCTCGCGTGCCTTGCCGGTGAGGATGTCGAAGAGCGCATGGCAGATGCTGTCTTGCTGAAACTTGAAGTAGTCCATGTGTATGAAATCCCTTGCGGAACGTACACATGCAAACAGGTCATCGTACTTCTCACGCCCGGTGGGAAGCAGTTTGACCTCATTGTCTTCGTAGAAGGGATACCCTTTCTGCCTGAAGACTTCCATTACGATACTGTCTGATTCCTGTGCTGCCAGTGTGCTTGTTCCCAGCATACAGAGCAGCAACCCCAGAAAGAAATGCTTCATCCGGAATCAGATCATACAGCGGAAGTTATCTACGATGCCCAGCAGGTGCTTGTTTTCATCCACTACCATCACGGCATGTATCTTCTTTTCGCCCAGCAGATCGGTAATCTTGTTTATCTTCATATTGGGGCTGACGCACACGGGTGATTTGGTCATCACCTCTGACACAGGCACGTTGAAGAACTTTTCCTTGAGTCTTTCCATGGCTCTGCGCACATCTCCGTCGGTGAGGATTCCGTGTACCTGGTCGTTTTCCACTATCACAGCCAGTCCCAGCATACCATGGCTCATGCGCAGAAGAGCTTCGCCCAATTTCATGTCCATTGGGATGACAGGCAGGTCGTTGGTGCGCATCACATCGTGGGCCGAGAGCAAGAGGCTGTGCCCGAGACGGCCTCCGGGATGGAAGCGTGCAAAGTCCCTTTTCTTGAAATGACGGGCTTCCATCAGTGCGCAGGCCAGTGCATCACCCATGGCCAGTGTGGCAGTGGTACTGCTGGTAGGAGCCAGGTTGAGCGGGCATGCTTCGCCGCTCACCTTCACGCAGATATGATGTGTGGAATACTTGGCCAGCAGCGACTCGGGATTACCCGATATGCCCACCAGCGGGATGTTGCTTTCGAGCAGATAGGGAATGAATCGCAGCAGCTCATCAGTCTGCCCGCTATTGCTGATGGCAATGACTACATCGTCGCGTGTCATCACTCCCAGGTCGCCATGGAACACATCAAGTGGGCTGATGAAGAACGATGGAGTGCCTGTGCTGCTCAGTGTGGCGGCTATCTTTGCGCCTATGTGTCCGCTTTTGCCTACTCCTGTGATGATGACTTTACCGTGGCAATTCAGGATGAGGTTTACCACTTTGTCGAAACTCTCATCCAGGTGATCTACCTGCATGAGTACTGCCTGTGCCTCATCCTGGAGGCAACGCTTGGCAATGTCTGTATATTGACTCATTGTTTCTTTTTATGCTTGGTTGTTTGTGCGCCGCATTCCTCGTTCCCGCATGAAGGAAAGATGCCGGGTGTGGAACGTACAGGCGGTGTCAGATGAGCGATTTTACTACAGCCTCAAAGTCGTCCAGCTTCAGCATGTTGGGACCGTCACTCAGCGCATTGTCCGGGTCGGGATGAATCTCGAAGAAATATCCTGTGGCGCCGAAAGCCTTGGCTGCCAATGCCATGGAAGGCACAAAGCAGCGGTCGCCACCTGTCTTGCCTCCTGCAGCACCCGGCCTCTGCACGCTGTGGGTGCAGTCCATGATGACGCGGGAAGTGTATTGCAGCATGTCGGGGATGTTGCGGAAATCCACCACCAGATTGTTGTACCCGAAGCTGTTGCCGCGCTCGGTGAGCCACACATCCTGGCATCCGCTCTCACGGCACTTCTGTACGGGGAACTGCATATCAGTTCCGCTCAGGAACTGTGCTTTCTTGATGTTCACCGTCTTGCCCGTCTTGGCGGCCTCTACCAGCAGGTCGGTCTGTCGGCAGAGGAAAGCGGGAATCTGCAGCACGTCAGCCACTTCGGCGGCTGGTTTGGCCTGCCAACTCTCATGTATGTCGGTCAGAATGGGCAGGGAAAACTCCTCCTTCACCCTCTGCAGCATCTCCAGTCCGCGTTCCAAGCCCGGTCCACGATAGGAGTGGATGCTGGTGCGGTTGGCCTTGTCAAATGATGCCTTGAAGTAAATATCCAAGTCGAAAGCCTCCCTCAGTCGGCACAACTCGCGTGCTACAGTGGAAAGCAGTTCCTGGCTCTCTATTACGCACGGGCCGGCTATGAACAGTGGCTTCATGCTATTGTTTTGTTTCGTTTCCATTTGAAGTATTTTTGCAAAGTTACCTTTTTTCCCTCATATAGGCCGTGCTTCTGCGTCGAAAATAGTACCTTTGCAGAAAGAATGAACAAATTTAAGCACTAAAATACATTATTTATAAGTTTATGGGAAAATTGGTAATCAACTCCTACGAGGACTTTGAGCAGTATGTAGGACAGGAACTGGGAGCCAGTGACTATGTGGAGATGAGCCAGGAGCGCATCAATCTGTTTGCTGACGCTACACTCGACCATCAGTGGATTCATGTGGATACAGAGCGTGCAAAGGTGGAGAGCCCCTTTGGCACCACCATCGCACACGGCTACTTGACAATGAGTATGTTGCCTTATCTGTGGGACCAGATTGTGGAGGTGCACAACCTGGAGCGCATGATGAACTATGGCATGGATAAGATGAAGTTTGCGCAGCCCGTTCTGAGCGGCCAGCATATCCGCATGGTGACCAAGTTGCACGAACTGGCCAACCTGCGTGGTGCCGTGAAGACCACCATCAAGTTCATTATCGAGGTTCAGGAGACAGGCAAAAAGGCCCTTGAAGGCCTCGCCACCTTCATCTACTACTTCCGTCCCGCAGAGAAGTAATCAGATTCCGAATCAATCCAAAAGCCATAGGGGAGGGAACCGCACCGCGTTTCTCCTCCCCTATGCTTTATCTATAAATCAATCATTGGGATTTCTCCTTGCCGTGCGACATCGGGGAATTCTAATGACCAATAGGGGTTAAACTATGAAGCGTTAGCCATAGGTGGCGGATTCGCTATTTCTTCCATTGTTATGATCTGAGCTCAGATTATGCTGATTCTCGGTGCTGATTTGCATAATATATCCTCAAATATAGAAAAAGCAATCAAGGTTAGAGAATAAAGTTGCTGCAAATATACGGAAGAGCTATAGGCGTCAATCAGCGATTGTTTGAAGATACCAGACAGACTTATCCCCTTCCTTATATAATAAAAAGAGGGCTTCCTCAGGTGAGACGAATGGATGCCTGGGGAAGCCCGATACTCATGTCAACTTGACAGAGTGAAGCGGATGGTGAGTCCTCCATGGGGAGTGAGTTCGGCAGTGACGGTTCCTCCGTGTGCAGTGACAGAATTCTTCACGATGGCCAGTCCCAGTCCTGTGCCGCCCAACTTGCGTGAGCGTCCTTTCTCTACTCGGTAGAAGCGCTCGAAGAGGTGCGGGAGGTGCTCGGGTGAAACGCCCTGACCGTTGTCACTTACCGTAAATTCATAAGAGCGGCGGTCACCTTCCTCCACCTCGATGCCTATGATGCAAATCCTGGTTGCTCCTGTGGCATAGGCGATGGAGTTATCCACCAGATTGCGGAAGATGCCGTAGATGAGCGTTGGGTTGCCGTTGACTATCATCTCGTGCGGCGTATTCCTCACCACCTCTATGCCTTTCTCCTTCAGTTGCAGCGAGGTGTCCTCCAGCACATTGTCTATTACCTTCGACACATCCACCTGCTGCTTCATCTCGGGCAGGTTGGCTCCTTGTTCGATGCGCTCTTGTGTCTCGTCGAGCTTGGTGAGTGCCGACATATCCTGAAGCAGTTTGCACATGCGTTGGCTCTGGGCATAACACCTTTCCAGAAAATGCTGGCGGGTATCCTGCGGCATGTTGGGGTTCTCGATGATGCTCTCCAGAAACCCTCTGATACTGGCTGCCGGTGTCTTGAGTTCGTGTGCTGCATTCTGCGTGAGCTGCTTCTTGATGCGCAACTTCTCCTCCTCTGCATGGTGAAGCTTCCAGTAGAGCATGATGATGGTGTGGGATATGTCGCCCAACTCATCATCCGGCAGACTGCGTTCCAGTTCGTGATCCAGCTCCTCACCCTGTTCTGCCTTGCGTGCGAATTCACGCAGACAACTGATGTGACGGCTGATGCGCGAGGTGTGGAAGTAGAGAATGAAGCCCAACAGAATGGTGAGCATGAAGGCAAAGAGCAGATAGGTGTTGTCGGCCTGAAGCGCTTGGGTGAGTTCTACAGAATAGGGTACTGCCGAACGGATGACTAGGCCGCCGAAGTTGGTGGCCGAATAGAAGTAAGTGGCATGCGTGGAGGCCGACAGACGTTTGATGGCAAAACCGTTGCCACGATGTAGAGCCTCATCCACCTCATGTCGCTTCAGATGGTTCTCCAGCCCTTTTGTGTTGTTCTCGTAGCTGTCCATCACCACCCGGCCGGTGCTGTCGATGACCGACACGCGCATACCTTCGTAGTTGTGCTTGGCTATATAGGCCATGAAGGTCTTGCGGTTGAGCAACCCCTCGCGGCGCAGAGAGTGCATCATCTCATAGTTGTACATCTGCAACCGTGCGTGCAGTATGTCTATCTTGTACTCCTTCTCCCTCCTGTACTGGTATATGCTGAAGCATAGGGCGAAGAGTACAAAGACAGTACCCACGCTGAAGAACATGTTCTTCTGAAAACTCTTGAACTTGATCATAAGTTTGTCTCCGTGTTAAGGTTTGCAGCTACAGCTGGTTAGCCCCGCGTAGCTGTATTATCCCTCGAAGGTGTATCCGAAGCCCACTCTGGTCTTGATGTATTTGCCATAAGGGCCTATCTTCTTGCGCAGTCGGTTGATATTGACATCCACTGTGCGGTCCAGCACGATGGCATCCTTGGGCCAGCAATGGTCAAGCATCTCTTCCCGGCTGAATGCCTTGCCCATGTTCTTGAGCAGGAGCGACAGCATCTCAAATTCCAGTTTGGTCAGTGCCACAGGCTCCCCGTCTATAGAAGCCGACTTGGCATCCCTGTTGAGTGTGAGTCCCTGGAAGGTGTAGTTGTCCTGCTTGGCAACCTGTTCGCTCTCGGGCTTGGCGCTGCGCCTGAGTACGGCCTTTATTCTGGCCTTCACCTCACGCACGCTCAGCGGTTTCACCATATAGTCATCCGCTCCGATGTTTAGTCCTCGCACCAGGCTGTCTTCACCCTCAAGCGCAGTAATGAATATGATGGGCACATGGGCGGTGACAGGATTCTCCTTCATCTTGAGAGCCATCTGGAAGCCCGACATCTCGCCCATCATCACGTCGAGCAGTATCAGATTGAATGTCTCAAGGGGCAGGCTGAGCGCTTCTTCGGCAGAATTGGCCGTGTGCACCTCGTATCCTTCGGTCTCCAGGTTGTATTGGAGGATCTCACAAAGGTCTTGCTCGTCATCAACTACCAGTATTCTCATATTCTCGTGTGTTTATCTTTTCGTCGGCAAAGTTAGGTCGTTTTGTTCACCCAGCGTGTTTTTCACCATTACGATGTTGTGACATTTGTCATACACATTTTGTCATCTGTCCTGCCGGGCGGTGGAGAGCACGTAGCCTCGTGCGGGATTGCAGATGGTGCAGAATTGTATTCCGCGCTCATGAGCCTCGCAGAGGATGTGCGGGAGGTTGTCGGTGATGCCCGTACCCAGGAGTTTGAACACAGCCTCCTTACGTGTCCACAGGCTGATGAATTCCATTTCGGGGCAAACAGAGGCCATTATCTGCTCCTGTTCCTGCCTGTTCATCGTGCGCTGTACAAGGGCTGGCTTGAGCGGACGTATGCTCTCTATGTCCAGCCCGCAAGGCTTTTCGCTCACCATACAGCCCACAGCCAGGCGGCAATGGCTCATGCTGAAGTGCAGGTCAGGACACTCAGGCAGAGTGGGTTTGCCGTGAGCGTTACACTCAAAACGCGGTTTCTGCACTCGCTCACCACGTAAGGCCAGCGCCCGGCAGAGTTCTATATAAGCCAGGGCAGAAAGCAGTTGCCCTTCGGGATGCCTGTATGCCAGCGCCCGTTCCCGTCGCCACAGGGGCAGGAAGGCGAGTGCCCTTTGGAGAGCATCGCCGTCCATCGCCTCTATATGGTCGTTCAAGCAGAGCGTCATACTTACATGTAACCCTTGAACATCGCGTTGAAGTACATGGGCTTGAGGAAGTAACGCTTGAGCCACATGGCTGTTCGGCGCTCCTTCGACATGTCTTGAATGGAGAAGGGGAATGTGATGACCGGGCGCTTCTGGTAGTCGAATTCGCACAGCAGCACGTGGTCATAGTCGGTCACAATGGGGCAGCACGCATAGCCGTTGTAGCTGTGTGTGGGCTCTTTGCCCTGCATGATGTCCAGCAGATTGCCCTCTGCAATGGGCAGCTGCATGCGTATGGCCGAAGAGGTTTTGCTGGTGGGTATGCCTGCGCAGTCGCCCAGCGAGATGATGTTGGGGAAGCGTGTGTGCACCAGCGTCTCCTTATCCACCTCCACCCAGCCTCCTGAGGCCAGTTTGCCTTCCTGCCATGAGAGCCCGCTCTCCTTGATGAAGTCGGGTGCAGACTGTGGTGGAACGAAGGACAGAATATCGTAATCCTCGGCAAAGGGAGTCACTACGGGAGTCTCCTGTTCTACCTCCTTGCCTGCCTCCTGATCCCATACCTTTTCCTTCAGCGTCTCGTGACGCTCCAGATATACACGTTTGGCCTGGGTGTCGATGCCTTTCACGCGGCAGTTCACTTCCAGGTTGATGCCTCGCTGGTCGTACAACTGGAGCAGGCGTGGGGTATAGTAAGGTACATCGTAGAGTGCTTTCTCCGAGCAGAAATAGTCGAGCTGCACACTGTCGCGTGTGCCTTTCTTGCGTGCCATATGCTCGGTGAGCATGCATATCTTCTTGGGTGCACCGCCACACTTGTGTTTGGTGTAGGTGTCGGTAAAGATGCCTCGTCCGCCTTTGGAGGTAAACTCCTGCATCGCCTTCCAGTACCTCTGAGCGCCCTGGAAGTCGTAGATGCTGTGGGCGTTACCCTGTCCCAAAGTCTCACGTGAGATGCCTTCCACCTGGCACCAGTCGAGTTGCAGTCCCGGGCAAAGCACCAGGAAATCATAAGTGAGCTGTTTGCCGTGGGCTGTAACTGCCACCTGCTTTACGGGGTCAAGTGTCACCACAGAGTCTTTTACCCACTTTACCCCCTTGGGCAGACACTCCTGCTGGGGCCGCCACACCTCGTCTGGCTGGAAGATGCCGGATGCTATGAAGGTGAAGCCAGGCTGGTAGAACTGGCGGTCGCTGGGGTCAACGATGGTGATGTCGGGATGCTCTATGCGTCGCATCAGCCTGGCAGCCATGCTGCATCCTGCTGCTCCTCCGCCAATGATGAGCACGCGGCCCTTCACATCCACCGTCTTCATGAAGTCGTAGGCAGCTTTTCCACCTACCGACAGGACGCCTATTCCTGCCACACCAGCCGCTCCTGCACAAAGGAAGGTGCGGCGGGAAATATGATGCCCAAAGGGGCTTTTGTCGTCTGTTTTACTCATTATATATATATGTCGATACACAAAATTACGCTTTTTATCTCACTCCTCCATCATCTGCTGCCCAAAAAGATGTCGCCCGGACTATGCTTCTTGGGGCAGGAAGCGTAATTCCGCTCTTTCCAGAAGAGCCATCTCGCAGAAAAGCGGTACATTTGTGTGGCCTCACGCGAGGTTTCTGTATAGATAAGACAAACGAGATGGAAATGAATATGTTGCTGGTCACACTCGTTGCGACAGTTGTGTTGATGACCCTGCTGGGCTTTCTGGCAGGACGCAAACTGGCGGCTCCCGGCGGTCAGGAAGAGCTGAGGAAGAAGCAGGAGGACGAGTTGCAGAAGACAAAGCAACTGCTCTCGGTACGCGAGCAAAGAATCCAGGAAATGACCGAAGAGGTGAAGACTCTCACGGCAGAGCGTGAAGTGCAGCGCAACAGAGCCGATAATGCCGAGCGCCTCATCATGCAGGAGCAGAAGCGTAACGAGCAATTGAAGCGCGAGAGCCAGGAGTCTCTGCAGCGTCAGATGGAGGAATGGAAGCGTGCCTATGAAAACCAGTTGGCCGAGGTGAGGCTCAATGCCGAGCGGCAGATAGCAGCCCTCAAGGAGATGAACCAGCAGCAGGTGAAGAGCCAGGCCGACGTGATAAGGGAACAGATGAAGGCTACGTCGGAGCAGATACTGAAGGAGAGGGAACAGGAGCTGGCGCTGAAGAACCGCGAGCAGGTGTCTCTCATCATCGACCCGCTAAACCGCAGTCTGAAGGAGATGCGCGAAGCATTGGACAAGAACAAGGAACAGCAGAACCAGGCACTCAACCGACTGGATGCCACCATACAGGCCAACATGCAACAGAGTTCGGCTTTGGGCGAAACGGCAGACAGGCTTACCAGAGCACTTACAGGTGAAGTGAAGGTACAGGGAAACTTTGGCGAACTGAAGCTCAGGCAACTGCTCGAGGATATGGAGTTGCACGAGGGAGAGCAGTTTGATACGCAGGAGACGCTTCGTGACCGTTTTGGAAAGGCTCTGAAGGACGATGAAGGCAAGGGACTGATACCCGACTTCATCCTGCACTTCCCCAATAACAGGCACGTGGTGGTGGATTCCAAGATGTCGCTCACCGACTATGAGCGCTACATGAATGCAGAATCGCCCGAAGAGCGTACTGCTTTCCTGCGGGCACATATCGATAGTGTGCGGGCGCAGGTAACCCGCTTGGCACGCAAGGACTATTCCAAGTATCTGCCGGCTGGGTACAACAAGCTGAACTTCGTCATCATGTATGTTCCCATCGAGAGTGCGCTCAGCCTGGCTTTGCTCAATGATGCCACACTCTGGCATGATGCTTACAACCAGGGGGTGATGATTCTGGGACCGCAGAGTATGTACATGAACCTGAGGGTGCTGGAGATGATGTGGACACAGGTGAGGCAGTTGCAGAACCAGCAGGAGATGATGGATGCGGCCAACATAGTGATAGAGCGTATTCAGGATTTCGGCATGAGGTTCCTCGATGTGGAGTCTGCTATGGGCGACACACTCAAGAAGATGTCTCTGCTCAGAACCACTACAGCAAGCGACGGACGCAGCATCATCACTGCAGCCAAGAACCTGCTCAAGGCCGGAGCCAGGGAGAACAAGAAGAAGAAAGGGGTGACGGAGATGGAGGGGACAGTGTTCCTCGAAGCGGACAGCCAGCCACAGAAGAGTCTCCAACAGCCTCAAGATGAATGATAACCAAAGCATACAAGCACAAGAAGCACAATGAAATACGACATCATAACCATTCTTGGTCCTACAGCATCGGGCAAAACCAGTCTGGCTACACGTCTGGCTCTCATGATGGGCAATGCCGAAATCATAAGCGCAGACAGCCGCCAGGTGTATAGGGGGATGGACATCGGTACGGGAAAGGACCTTGCCGACTATGAGATAGAGGGTGTGAGCATCCCTTATCATCTGATAGACATAGCCGATGCGGGCGAGAAATACAACCTCTTCCAGTTCCAGCAGGACTTCTGGAATGCCTATAACGACATCCGCAGCCGGGGTAAGTTTCCCATTCTGTGTGGTGGAACGGGCCTCTACATCGAGTCCGTCCTCAAGAGTTACAAGATGGTGCCTGTACCCGAGAACCCTCAGTTGCGCCAGGAACTAGAGGGACGTTCGCTGGAGGAACTCACCGAGCTGCTCAGCACATACAAGTCTCTGCACAATACCACCGATGTGGATACACCCAAGCGCGCCATCAGAGCCATCGAGATACAGCAGTACTATCGTGAACACAAGATAGACGAAAGGGAATTCCCCTCGTTGCGTAGCCTTACGATAGGCGTCAATATCGACCGCGATCTGCGCAGGCAGAAGATTACCCAAAGGCTTCACGACCGCATGCAGCAGGGGATGTTGCAGGAGGTGGAATGTTTGCTCCAGCATGTGCCTGCCGAAGACCTCATGTATTATGGACTGGAATACAAATACCTGACCCTTTGCTGCCTGGGTCAACTCACGCGTGAGGAGATGCTGCGCCAGCTGGAGATAGCCATCCATCAGTTTGCCAAGAGGCAGATGACGTGGTTCCGAGGCATGGAGCGACGCGGCACTCCCATCATTTGGCAGGATGCCAGTGAGAGCCTGGAGAGTAGGGCAGAACGTATAATGAAGCTTCTCAAGGAATGATATTCATGCAAATCGGTCAATGGAAAGGCATGTGGTCGCCATTTCCATTGACCGGTTTCCTGCTCAATAGCATTCTGTAAGGTGCTATGAGTTGATAGGTGATGGAAAAGAGGTCATTCTCATTTGTTTTTTTTACGACAATGGATGTTTTCTACCTTTTCACGTGCACGGACTTTCTTTTCATCGTCTTCGAAGAATTTATAAGTGATGACAATGGGTGCTCGCTTATGTTTGAGCCTCACTTTTGCCTTAACTCTCACGAAGAGAGTATTGCCAGGTTTCTTGCAAAGTTCTTCTCCAAGGTTTAGGAACATGCATACTGCTTCGTATTTCCCTTTCCCGTTTCTGATAGGGATAACTCCGTACGCTCCAGTGCTTTGTATTTTTTTGATGCTGCTGTCGGCTATCACAATGTGTGAGTCAAAATCCACTTCTTGTTCTACCGCACAATAGCCTATAATTCTTGGGGAGATTTCATATTTGATACCATTATATTCTATATACGCACGCTCTGATTTAAAGCATCTTGGGCGAATGTGGTGGTTCCATCCGCTGCGAAACTCTGAAGCAGTCACGCGTTTTCTTTGCGCTTGACATGCCAGCGAGATGAACACCAACGCAATAAGCGGAATGAGGTTGCGAATGTAGTTTTTCATATTGATGCGCTTAAAGATACTGTGATTGTAAGTTCGTTGTCTGAGACAGATGCTGTAGCGATAGCTTGCATTTGTATCTGTACGCTTGTGCTTACGTTTGTAACGGGATGTATTTTGAACCCTTCAACTGTCCCCTCTAGATAGAGCGTAGTGTTTATATGCGCGGGGACACCTGTTGCAGTTGCAGGTTTCCCTCCTCCTGTTTTGTATTCTCTTGTCACCTCGTTCCCGTCTTCATCTGTTTCTGTTACCGGATTTACGTCTCCGGAAACGCTAAAAACGGCAGTAAACATATCCATCATGTAATGGTCGTTGGAAATCTTGGTGCAACCTCCAGATACGATACAATTGCAATTGAACCGATATAAGTTGTTGTCGCAGGAAACTGTGCAGGAAGCTCCTCCTGAATCTGTGAGGTGAATTTCATCTTCGCTTCCGCAACCGCTTCCGCTTCCACAGCCGCTTCCACAGCCACTTCCGCAACCGCTTCCACAGCCACTTCCATCAGATGATGACTCTGTTACATTTCTAATCTCTTGTGGAATGATGTCCACCTTTGCAATGCCATCAATAAGATGCATGCCTTTTTCTTTTCCGTTTGTTTTCATAAAACTCGTTGTTAAAGTTAGTAGTTGTTGGATGCTGTTATAATGCCATAATGGAGCATGTATTGTATTTCCTCATCAATCAGTTCAAATGCAATAGAATCCGTTGCAGTTGAGAAATATTTTATGAGATTTTCTTTGAGTTGAAGATATTTGATTTTTTTGTTATTAATTAAGGATAAAATGTTTTCTCCCAATGGCTTGATAGTTACACTTTCGTAGGCTTTCCATGAAACGGACGGAATAATGCAGACCATCTTATTCTTAGAATAGTTCCATGTGGATACAAGTGGGTTCTTTTCAACAAACCAATTGTCTTTTTTTTCTTCGTTTTCATGTAAGAAAAGGTATGACCGATATTTTTTCTGTTCTTGAACTAGTAATCTTTCTTTGCGATCTATGTTTGAGTTGTATGACAGGTCACATAATAGTGGATGCCTATTAGGAAATGCAACAACTATCCGTTTGTATATGTCTGGATACTCTCCTGCAAGTATTGTCTCCAATGTGTCACAAATGGTTTGAGTCTGCTTGTGGCCACCAAGTATGTGAAAGAAAGAGGTATTTCGGTAGTTTTTTAATGCGCAGAATTCATGAGCAGTGTAACCTTTATCCAGCATTGGATGCCCTAGAACACTAGCAACATTTTTTTTGTGTTTCTTTATGTATGCCGCGAATATGATTTGTTCGAATAAGACATTGCATTGTACGAGAGAATTCTTATTTGTCGTGTTGTTTAGTTGGTTGGTTGAAATGAAACGTTCGGCTTCTTGGCAATAGTCGTGTATTGTTGCTATGTCTGACCCTCCGAAAAATCCCATGTTGAATGATTCCAAAGTTTCAGATGCGATGGATTTCTGGATGTACTCAGGGAAAGTGAATTCTCCTTGGGTTAAAATTCTATCCATCATACGCTTGTAGTAGGTTGTTACAATTTCTTTGTTCTGCGCGATTAGCGCTGCATTGAGGATGCTCTGTGGGATTGGCTTAGGGACATAGATGTCTCCATCAACATGCAGAAAAGGTTTTGTTTGTATTGAGTATGTTTTTATCTTCGCGTATGCCCAATGCTGAGGTAAGCACAGATTATCGTCGTATATGATGTTTACTTCCGTATATGGGAGATGAAGTTTCTCTATTAGAATTTCATACCCTTTGGGGTCTGTATAAAGGGCAATTTCGTCATAGTGCTCACGTAGCGAGCAACAACTTAAAGCCCATGACATGAGGTTGTATTCCGCATGTGGCCATCCGAAAGAACTTGTGAGCGGATTGCCTCCCCCGCTCCAGAAGGTTTGAACGATTCGCATGCTAAATGTTTTTTTATGGTTTATTTCATTGTTCACTTGCAAATATAGCTTGATTTATTTTTTTTGAAAAGGAAATCTGGGAAAAGTTTGCAGGATTAACCTAAATTAACGATTGTGTGGCTTTGCTTCTTGTCTTCTCTGTGAGTTTCATGCCTTTGTGCTCTGTAGAAATGCGTTATGGGTTCCACATTAGTGTGTTTTGGCAAACAAGAAGTCCGCTGATGCCAAGAGCAGACGGCAGGAGCGGACTTAGGGTGTGGTAGCCTGAGGGCTTGTTAGTCTATAATGACCAGGCGGTTGCCTGCCAACTGTACATGATGGGCAAACGAAATGGAATCTCCATGACTGACAGATGACACGTCGATGCCGCGGCGCTTGAATTCTCTGATGAGAGCTGTGTCGTGGCAGGCACGAGCTGATGTCCAGCCGCGATTGCCAACTTGGGAGTTGAACGAATCAACCAATGAAGTGAGGGATGCAGCAGCAAAACGGGCTGCGTACTGTGATAATGAATTTTCCATAATGACTTTCTTTTGAAGTTGAAATACTGTTTTGACGCTCGCGGGAACCATCTCCCCCCGGCACGTCTGATTCTTCCACATCGTACCTTTACCACCGTGGCAAGTCGTTGCTCGGTTGGTGAGTTCGCTATCATAGCGACTGCTCTTGATGTCTGCTACAAAGGTAATGAGAAAAATCGGAATGCCGAAGGAATTCTCAAAAGAAAGCGTACATCCTCGCCCAGATACCTTCTTCTGCTTCTGGATATTGGCAGGTGGAAAGTCAATCGTCTAAGAGGCCGGAGTAGAAGCCGGGTGACGGCTATGGTGATTGTCCTTGTCCTGGCGAAGAAGGCAATGAAGGGGTTTTATAGCCCCTCCAAAGCTTTTCGGTTGAGCCGTTCCAGTATCTCCAGAGTAGAACCCTCAGTGCTTACGCCAGCCCGCTTGGCTTGCTTGACTACATCGGCATGATTGATTCTTTCCAGTATCTCCAGGGTGGAACCCTCAGTGCTCACGCCAGCCCGCTTGGCCTGCTTGACTACATCGGCGTGATTGATTCTCTCCAGTATCTCCAGGGTGGAACCCTCAGTGCTCACGCCAGCCCGCTTGGCTTGCTTGACTACGTCGGCATGATTGATTCTTTCCAGTATCTCCAGGGTGGAACCCTCCGTACTCACACCTGCCCGCTTGGCCTGCTTGACTACATCGGCATGATTTTTCTCTTCTAACAGTTCCAAGGTCGATTTCTCCCTCTTCTGTGGTTTCGTGGGAGTGGATTTATGGGGAGATGGTTCCGGCTTCTGCTTGTCAGCCTTGGCCGATGGGGCAGATGCCTGAGGAGCAGGAGTCCTCTCCTTCTTATCAACTGCTGTCTTCTCCTTTTTCTTCTCTATCTTCTCCTTCTTGTCAACTGCTTTCGCCTTCTCTTCATCTCCTTTCTCCTCTTCAACCTCTGTTTCCTCCTTCTCGTCATCTATAAGGTCATACAGCATAGTATCCTCGTCCTCATAGTCTTCGAGAGAATCATCCTCATCCACAGCACAACTGTCGGCTGCCACTTCCTCTTCCTTTGGAATCATTGCGTGGGAAAGCGTAATGTTCCTGCCCAGATAGATGGCAATGGCCAGCAATATAGCCAAGCCCACAAACAGCCACAGGTAATTGATATGAATGGATGCAGACGGCTTTGGGTCGTCCCCCATATTCCTGTTTCCATTGGGCTTCTTGCCTCCACCGTCTGATGGGGGAACATCCTCGGCGGAACGTTTGGAATAAGACTTCCTGTAGTTTCCCTCCGACCGGTTATAGGATTTGGTATATTGGTCCGACTGAGCCTTCTCGTTTTGTATGTCCTTATTTGTTGGCATAGTTGTTTGTTTCGCTTGAGTTAATACCTTGATTTAGCAAAGTTACTAATTCTATTTGAAAGAAAGGGCTGGAAAAGCGAAATGTTTCCGCAGCCAGAGTATTTTGCCCGGATAATGGTTCTCCCGCATTGTCTCCAGCCGTAAAATCTGACCGAAGTGCTTTCTCAAAGTGGGAAGTGACAACAGAATCCGTATGGCTTTCGCGATACTGACTACAGGTTCAGTACATGGAGAGAAAACGTGTCCAATGAAATCGGGTGAAAAACGAAGCAAGGATACTTTGCAAAGTAATACTGGATACTTGGCGATTTATCCTTGGATACATTGCAAAGTATCGTTGGATACTTTTTCGGGGCAGTTTCCCGCTGTCTTTTCCTGAACTCACGGAATCCGGAAAAGACAGTGCGTATCTTGGCTGTGCCAAACGGAAGACACCTTCACCCCAGAGAGGGCAGGAGTGCCAACAGAAGCAGTGCAATTCCAAGGCAAGAGACAACAGATTCAGTATGACTTCTACAACACTGTCCATTGATTCAGTCTATGAAGAGGAAAAGACAAGGCTACAGGAGCAGAAAAATTCCCTTATAGGGCAATTTAAATTGTCTTATAGGACAATTCAAATTGTCTTATAAGACATTTCAAATTGCCCTATAAGACAATTTTTACGGGATTAGACTTTTCGGGGCAGTTTCCCGCTCTTCCAAGCATGATTTGCCGGTGAGGCTCTTTGGGTGGATTCCATGTTCGTTCATGCAAGGATTCCCAGGGGAAAAATATTCCGTCCTGTGATGTTCCCTAAAAAGGAACAAGCCCAAGCAGGGCTGGTGGCTCGGCTTGGGCTTGGCTTTATGGGGGAGTGCGAGGGATTATTCCTTGGCGGGTTCTTCGGGCTTCTGAGGTACCGACTCACCGTTTTGGAGGATGGTGGCTGCACGCAGTACGGCAGGATCATCCTCGTTGAGGAACTGGATGTAGTCGTTCATCTCGAGGGCGTTGTAGATGATGTTGCCATAGATAGCGCGCTCAAAGAGCGTACGGCTCTTGCGCAACATGAGGTTGCGGCGGCGCAGAGAATGCTTCTCACCGAAGCGTGCGAACTTCTCCAGCAAACCTTGACTGCGCAGGTACTTCTCCATCAGGGGCGCTGTGGGGTAGCTTGACAGCTTGTCGCGGTTGGCATCGGTGTAGGCAAAAGCGAACTGGCGGATGAGTCCTGTGAAGAGCGCTTCGCGATAGTAGGAGGTTACGGCGGTGGTGTCTTCGGGAATGAACACATCGGGGACAATGCCTCCGCCGCCATAGACGGTACGTCCGATGCGGGTCTTGAAGGACGGGCCTTCCTGATGGATGCTGTCCTGAGAGAAGAACTCACCACGCTCGTATCGAGCCATCAGCTCGTTCTCATACTCCTCGTCATGCCCCTTCTCGTAGGGTTTCTGTATGCAGCGGCCGCTGGGAGTATAGTAGCGTGCGATGGTGAGACGTACTACGCTGCCGTCGCGGAACTCGACAGGCTGCTGCACCAGTCCCTTGCCAAAGGAGCGGCGGCCGACAATCATTCCACGGTCATTGTCCTGGATGGCTCCTGCAAATATCTCGCTCGAACTGGCGCTTCCCTCATCCACCAGCACCACCAAGGGGATGGTTTGGAAGGTACCGCGCCCATCGCTGCGGAACTCTTCACGCGGACTCTTGCGTCCCTGCGTATATACAATGAGCCTACCCTTGGGCAGGAACTCGTTGGCCATCTGTATGGCGATGTGCATGTAGCCGCCTGTGTTGCCGCGCAAATCCACTATCAGCCCATTCATACCCTTGACGCTCAGTTCGGCCAGAGCCACCAGCATCTCGGCATAAGTCTGCTCGCCGAAGTTCTTCACACGTATGTAACCCGTGCTGTCATTGAGCATGTATGATGCATCCACGCTCACTACCGGGATATCGCCACGCACTACGGTGAAGTGGGTAACTCCCTTGGTGCCATGGCGCACAACGCCCAGTTTGACCTTGCTGCCCTTTGCACCCTTGAGTCTTTTCATCACATCATCGGAATCCATCTTGACGAGAGACTTGCCGTTGGCACTCACGATGCGGTCGCCAGGCAGCAGGCCTACCTTCTCGGCCGGTCCACCGTGGATGACGGACATCACATTGACGGTATCCTTCTGCATCACGAAGCTCACGCCTATACCGCTGAACGAACCACGGAGGTCATCATCGGCCTTCTTGGCATCCTGCACGCTCAGGTAGCTGCTGTGCGGATCAAGTTCCTTGAGTATGCCTGGCATGGCATCCTCCACCAGCTGCGACATGTTGACAGTATCCACATAGTTGTTGTCGATAATCTGCAGCAGGTAGCTCAGCTTGTTGGTACCTGTGTTGATGATGCTCAGTCGGTTGCCCGAGAAATGACTCGTGCAGAATGTACCGATAAGGATGCCCACTATCACGCCCAGCGATATGAGCAGCGGAGTGATGCGTCCCTTGATGTTGTTGTTCATATTCATCTCCTTGTTATATCCTATATTATTGTCCTAAGACATTCACTTTGTCCTATGTCCATTGGCCGAAGCTCCAACTATCGAAGCTCTTTCCATCCCCAACTCATAATTCAAAATTCACAATTCTAAATTACCAATCGGTTCCCTCCGGCCTTTATTCTTCGTCCAGCTGCTCCACTTCGATGCCCGCCCTACGGAGCAGATCTACTCCGTCAGTAAGCCTGTAGTCGCGTGCATAGACTACCCTGCGGATGCCTGCCTGTATGATGAGCTTCGAACATTCCACACAGGGGGAGTCGGTGACGTAGAGTGTGCTGCCGTCGCTGTTGTTGTTGCTTCGTGCTATCTTGGTGATGGCATTTGCTTCGGCATGCAGCACGTAGGGCTTTGTCTGGTTGTTCTCATCCTCACACACGTTCTCGAAGCCCGATGGGGTGCCGTTGTACCCGTCGCTGATGATGCGCTTGTCCTTCACGATGAGTGCACCCACCTGCCGGCGCTTGCAGTAGCTGTTCTCGCTCCAGATGCGTGCCATACGCAGGTAACGGCTATCGAGTTCCTTCTGTTTGTCCATGATTCTATACAGGTTAGGGGGTTAGAGATTATGGGTTAGGGTGGTGTGGCGGCTCCCTCGGTGGGGTTGGGTTGAGGGAGCACCCTTGTTCCACTCCTGTCTTCTGCTTATGCTTTGCTTATGCCGTTGCGCTTGAGCAGAGCGTCGATGGTGGGCTTTTGGCCTCGGAAACGCTCATAGAGGCGCATGGGCTGCTCGGTGCCTCCGCGCTCCAGCACCTCATGACGGAAGCGCGAAGCCGTCTGGCGGTCGAAGATACCGTTCTGCAGGAAGAGGCTGAAGGCATCTGCGTCGAGCACTTCGGCCCACTTGTAGCTGTAATATCCCGCAGCATAACCACCGCTCATGATGTGCCCGAACTGTACCGACATGCAGGCCTGGGGCAACTCGGGCAGGAGTTGTGCTCTATGCCATGCTTTCTTCTCGAAGGCTGGAACATCCTCGGCAAACTCCTCGCGGCGGTCATAATAGGCCATGTCAAGCATGCAGAAACTCAACTGGCGCACGCATTGGTAGCCACATTGGAAGTTGGCACTCTGGCGCACACGCTCGATGAGTTCGCCCGGGATAGGCGCTCCTGTCTCATAATGGAAGGCAAAGGTGCGCAGGAACTCCTCCTGTGTGGCATAGTTCTCCATAAACTGGGAGGGCAGTTCCACAAAGTCCCAATAGACATTGGTGCCGCTGAGCGACATGAAACGCACGCGTGAGAAGATGCCGTGAAGTGCATGGCCGAACTCATGCAGAAAGGTTTCCACCTCGCCCAGAGTGAGCAGCGAGGGCTTGTCAGCCGTAGGCTTGGTGAGGTTCATGGTGATGCTCACGTGCGGGCGATGGTCTTCGCCATCCTGGTCAACGAACTGCTCGGCATAACTGGTCATCCAGGCACCGCTCTGCTTGTTCTCTCTGGGATAGAAGTCGGCGTAGAGAACGGCCAAATAAGAACCGTCCTCATCGCGCACCTCGTAGGCTTCCACATCGGAGTGATACACCGGGATATCCTCGCAACGGTGGAATGTGATGCCGTACAGACGGGTTGCCAGCCCGAAGATACCCTCCTTGACGTTCTCGAGACGGAAGTAGGGGCGCAACATCTCCGAGTCCAAATCGAAACGCTCCTTCTTGAGTTTCTGTCCATAGTAGGAATAATCCCACGGTTCAAGCTTGAAGTCGTCACCCTCGAGACGCTTGGCCAGAGCTTCCACATCGGCCACCTCCTCGCGGGCATGAGGCATATAAGCCTCCATCAATTCATCGATGAGTGCATACACATTGGCTGTGTTCTCTGCCATACGGCGCTTGAGCACATAGTCGGCATAAGTGTCATTGCCAAGCAGTTGTGCTATCTCACGCTTCAGATTGACGATGCGGCTCACTGTCTGGCGGTTGTCATGCTCGCCGCCTTGGCAGCAGATGGTGTTCTTGGCCGTATATATCTGGCGGCGCAACTCGCGGTTGTCGGCATAGGTCATAAAGGGACCATAGCTGGGCTGGTGGAGTGTGAAGAGCCATCCGGCCAACTTCTTCTGGCTGGCAGCCAGTGCAGCAGCCTCGATGGCAGTATCGGGCAGACCGGCCAACTGCGCCTCATCGGTCACGTGCAGGCTGTAGGCGTTGGTCTCCTTCAGGCAGTTCTGGCTGAACTGAAGGGTCAGTCCCGAGAGTTCCACACGCAAGCGGGTGAGCTTCTCCTTGTCTTCATCGCCCAGGCAGGCACCTCCGCGCTGGAATCCGTCGAAGGCATTGTCCAGCACCTTCTGCTCTTCGGGAGTGAGTCCGGTAGCATGTTCCTTGACGTGGCGGATGCGTTCGAAGAGCTTCTTGTTGAGCAGAATCTTGTTGGAATGCTCGGTGAGCAGCGGCGAGAGCTTCTCCGCCAGGCGGTCGGCATCATCAGAGGTGCAGCAGCTCAGCAGATTGAAGAATATGGTGGTGGCGCGATTGAGCAGTTCGTCAGTAGGCGGCAGGATGGTGTTCTCAAAGGTCGGTTCTTCGGGGTTCTCCGTTATCTCCTTGATGGCAGCTTCCTCCTGTCGCATTCCCTCCATGATGGCCTCTTCATAGTCGGCCAGTGTGATTTGGTCAAAGGGTGCGGTATTGTGCGGTGTTCCGTACTCTCCGCCGAGGAGTGGATTCTGTCTTTTTGCGTCTGTCATGCGTTGTGTATGTTTGTTGTTGTGTGTGTTCTATACCTTATATATAATATGCGTGCGCGCGTGAAGCGGCTTCCCGGCTCTCACTCAGGTGCAGTACTGTGGCTGCCGATGTGCTCCCGCAGCGTGCGCAGAGAAGGGATGCTGATGCAGGAGCGTGAGATGCTGATGGCCTGTTGGCCTGCCAATGCGTTGAGCATACGCGATACCGTGAGGCGGGTTTCCTCGATGTAAAGTGCCAGGTCGGTCATCTTGATGCCGAGCGTGATGTTGCTGTCATCCTCGTGGCAGACGGTCTCCAGCAGATGCAGGAACTTCTGGCTTACGCTGCGCGGCGGACTGGGCATCATGAGCATAGTCTGCTTGTGGGTGATGGCAGACAGATAGTTGAGCAGATTATAGCGGAAGATGGGAGCACTCATGAGTATCTTATCTACATCATTCTTGCGTATGCTGATGATCTGCAGTTCGCTCTCGGCATAATAGGAACTGTGGAAGTGGCATTGCAGACCATAGAGGTTTTCCGGCTCAATGGCTACCGGTGGCATCATGCAGGCCGACAGGGTGAGCTTGCCGTCAGGCGTAGTCTGCCTCCTGAGAACCTTTCCGCTGGCCACCAGAATGAGGTGGGTGCAGGCATCCCCCTGGTTGAGCAGAGGAACACGGCTGGGTGGAATGACCTCCATCTCCAGCCCGTGCGAATCCTCCAGCCTGGCCAAATCCTGTCCGCTTAGCCCCTGCAAGAGGGGCATACGCGTGAGGAGCCTGTATTTGGTGCTGATGTCCATCGTGATTCTTCCTGTCTGGTTGCTTTTCCTGCTGTCTGTGTGCGCTTCCTGCACCCTGCTTACTTCTCTCCCGAAATCAGTTTGTCTATGCCGGGTGTGCACCAGGTGTCATATTTCCCGTCGGCTGTAGAGAGGATGAAATAGGCCTGCAGCTCGGGATGCTTCTTCAGCACCACCTGTGCGCTGTCCAGTCCCATCACCATGAATGCCGTGGCAAATCCGTCGGCCATAGCACATGTGGGAGCCATCACAGTACTGCTCAGTATGCTGTGCTGCACGGGAAAACCGCTGTGAGGGTCTATGGTGTGGGCCACCCGGCGGCCTTCGTGCATGTAGAAATTGCGGTAGTTGCCGCTGGTGGCAATGGCACAATCATTCAGTTCGATGATATCCTGCATCTCCGAAGAGAGGTTGTTGGGGTCGTCATCGGGCTTGTTGATGCCTATGCGCCAGGGAGCACCCTTGGGGTTCTGTCCGCTTGACACTATCTCCCCACCTATCTCTATCATGAAGTTCTTGATGCCTTTGCTGCGGAAGAACGAGGCTACCTCATCCACTCCAAATCCTTTGGCCACAGCTCCGAAGTCGAGCACCATGCGTGGGTCGGCCTTCTGCAGCTGGTGGTTGTGTATGCTCACCTTCTGCCAGCCAACCAACTGGCGCAGGCTATCGACCGTGGCTGTATCGGGCCATTGGTCGTGCTTGAAGCCAAAGCCCCAGGCGTTGACCAGAGGAGCAACCGTAACGTCGAAGGCTCCGTTGGTGGCTTCGCTGATGGAGCGTGAGAACTGGAATACCATCTCGAGCAGGGAGTCGGTCTGCAGGCTCTCGCCTGAGTTGATGCGGCTCACCGTGCTCTGCTTGTTGAACATGGAGAGTGAGGAATCTACTGCAAGCAGGCGCTCCATGATGTCGGCATGCAGACTGCTGCCGTACTGGTATTTGACATGATATACGGTACCGAATATGGCCCCCTCTTCACTCTGGTAGGGAAGCTTGGCGGCATCGTTGGTACGCATGATATGGATGGTGGCCAGTGTGAGAACAACCAGCACGGGGATGTGCCAGAGCCTGAATCTGTTTGTCTGTTTCATGTAAGATGTTCTATAAGTACTTTAATTCCAATTATCAATAAAACGCTTCCTCCTATCGCCCCAGCGTGCCAGTTCACCCGCCTGCCTATGGTGATGCCAACTGCCAGTCCCGTTATGCTGAGGGCTGTGGAGCAGATGCCTATCACTCCCACCATATAGCCCATGCCGAGCAGACTGTCGGCGGGCAGGCAGGCAAGCGAGATGCCTACGGCCAGAGCGTCGATGCTGGTGGCAACGGACAGCACCAGGATGCTGCGTGTGCTGAGCATGGGAGACGAATCAGACGGCTCATCGCCGGGATGAAGGTCTTCCCATATCATGCGCCCACCCAGGTAGGCCAGCAGGGAGAAGGCTATCCAATGGTCAATCTGCTCGAGCATGTGGGCAAAGAGAGACAGTCCCAGATAGCCCAGCCAGGTCATTCCCGCCTGGAAGATGCCGAATGAGAGTGCCATGAACGTCATGGGCAGGAGTCTGACCTGACGTGCTTGCAGTCCTGCGGCTATGCTCACCGTGAAGCAGTCGATGGCGAGCGCCAGACCTATGAGCCAGATTTCTATCGTGCTCATTCGGCCTGCGGAGTTTCCTGCTGTATGGCGGGAGCGGGCTCGCTGGCAGCTTGCTTCTTCTTGCCACCATTCCGGCGTGCCGACTTGCCGATGTCAAACATCAGGTTTACCGAACCGCCCCAGGTGGTGTTGCCGTTCTTGCCGAATCCCGGTGCGTACCAGGGTTCGCCGTATGCGGGAGTATCATTCTTGAGCCTTATCTTATATCTCAGGCTCCAACCCATGCGCACGATGCTCCACAACTTGCATTCCACACCGGCACACACCTCCAGCCATTGCTTCTTGGCCTTCAGGTTCTTGAAGTTCAAGGGAGCGTTCACTCCATAGACAGGGTCTGTGAAGTCGGGGTTCTTGAAGTCGAACTTGTAGGAGGTGAAGCCATAACGCAGTCCGCCAAAGAACCTGTTGCCGTTGACCTTCTTGTTGAAGTTGTAGTCCATTCCCACTCGGTAATAGGGAGCTGTGGTGCTGAACTTGTTGCTGTTCTCGCCACCTTCGCGTGTGCAGTCGCCTATACCCAGTTCCACGATGGGGTAGTATTTCTCCAGGAAATTGAGTCGGCCATAGACTTCCATGTTTGCAAACTTCAGTCCCATACCCTTCATGGCAAAGCCCACCAGGTCGGTACCCACCGCGATGCCGCCAAAGACAGGAGCCTTCTCCTCCTTGGGCGCTTGGGCAGGCACAGGTTTCCCCTGGGCTTGGGCTGTATGTACAGCCAGGAGTGCCAGCAGGCTACAGGTGAATGCGTATATTCTCAGTCTGGTCATAATCTACGAGGTTCCTGGTTATGGTGACAGAATCGATGAAGGTACTGGTATGGCGTACCGACTTTATCTGGTGAAACATGGTGGTGGGGCAGTCGGGCGACTCGAAGTGAGGGGTGTTGGTCTTCTCCACCCACAGGGTGTCGCTCAGGTCGTACTCCTCTCCGTAGATGCGCAACACCAGCGTGTCGGCATCCTGGGAGTAGCTCAAGGGCAGTTCCAGCTTGGAGGCCCCTATCATGCTGTTGACCAGAATGGAGTCGGTGCCCAATGCGCTCACCGTGAGGGTGTCGGTCAGCTTCACCGCCTGACCCTCGGAATAGAACGAACAGGCGAACGAAACCGTATTGTAGAGCGTGCAGTCGATGCTGTCGCAAGCCGCCAGGGCAGCTGCTCCCACGGCTATCGCCCCCAGAGTGTGCCGTATGTGTCTGTTGCTCATATCCATTCAGAATTGCTTCTCCACCTGATAGTTGTTGCGCTCGGGAGAGTTTCTGCTCACCAGTTCGCCCAGGAAACCTGCCACAAAGAGCTGGGTGCCAAGCAGCATCATGGTGAGAGCGATGTAGAAGTAGGGGTTGTCGGTCACCAGCGGATGTGCCTCGCCAGTAGAGAGGTAATAGAGCTTCGTTGCTCCCACGATGATGACAGCCACAAAGCCCAAGAGGAACATGAGCGTGCCGATGAAGCCGAACACGTGCATGGGCTTCAGGCCGAAATTGTTGAGGAACCAGAGTGAGAGCAGGTCGAGATAGCCGTTCACAAAGCGGTTCCAGCCCATAAACTTCGACTTGCCGAACTTTCTGGCCTGGTGATGAACGGGCTTCTCACCGATGCGTGCGAAGCCTGCGTTCTTGGCCAGATAGGGGATGTAGCGATGCATCTCGCCATACACCTCGATGTTCTTTATCACTTCGCGGCGATAGGCCTTGAGTCCGCAGTTGAAGTCATGCAGATTGTGAATGCCGCTCACCCAGCGTGCTGTAGCGTTGAAGAGCTTTGTGGGGATGGTCTTGGACAGAGGATCGCCCTTACTACGGTTCATCTTATAGCCGCTCACCAGGTCGTAACCGTCCTCGCAAATCATTCTGTAGAGCTCGGGAATCTCGTCGGGAGAATCCTGTAGGTCGGCATCCATGGTGATGACCACATCGCCTTCGGCCTTGGCAAAGCCGCAATACAGAGCCGGGCTCTTGCCATAGTTGCGGCGGAACTTGATGCCGCGCACCACATCAGGGTGTTCTGCGCGGAGCTTCTCTATCACCTCCCATGAACGGTCGGTGCTGCCGTCATCCACGAATATCACTTCGTGGCTCAAGCCGTGGGCATTGGTCACTCGCTCGATCCATGCAAAGAGTTCGGGCAGAGATTCATCCTCATTGAAGAGGGGTATTACAACGGATATATTCATAATTCAGAGTTTTCTTGTTTGTTTGTCGTGCTGTTCAGTTCTTCTCATTGGGGCGGTTGAACTTCTCCACGTTCTTCAGCCTGCCGAAGATGGCAGCTATGAGTGCCATGGGAATGGAGAGGAAGAAGTTGAACTGCAACATTCCTAAAATCAGGTCACCCATGCGTATGTTGCTCAGAAGCTTGGCCATCTCCTTGGGGTCAATGCCTGGTGCTGCCTGCTTCATCATCTGTGCATACTGGTCGCTGTTGAGCAACTCGGTTATCGTGCCCATGAAATGGCCTTTATCAAGGAAGCATAAGTAAAGGTACTGGCCCAGTGTGGTAATCAGTCCGGCAAAGAGGCAGGTGAACCACGCCACCGTGAAGCAACCGGAGAAGCTCAGAGGCGCGATGAATGCACGATAGCGCACCACGATGATGAAGAGGACGTATAGCGAGAGCAAAGCCACCGTGTTGCCTGTCATGCCTATAAAGGGGTTGTGTATAGAATACATCGAGCAGATGAATGCCACTATCCACATACCTCCCACCAGCAAACCATATCGCCCGGCATAGTTGATTCTGTCTTTGGGCGTATCCAATTCCTTGTTGTCTTGTTCCATCATATCTCTTTATTTGTGCAAATTTACGGCTTATTCTCCAATAAATAATACGCGCGCAGGAGAAATGTTCTTTTAGCAAAAAGTTGCCGTATTATTTGGTGGGGAAGCAGGAAATGCCTACCTTTGCATACCGAAATGGGGAAGTCCCATACGGCATGCTCCCTCTTAATCCCCCAGGGCTTGATCGCAGCAAGGGCAGGAGGTTGTAGCGGCGCGATATGGTAAGCTTCCCCACCCCGCCTCTTTAGCTCAGTTGGCCAGAGCACGTGATTTGTAATCTCGGGGTCGTTGGTTCGAATCCGACAAGAGGCTCAAGGATAGACGCAAGGCTTGTTTTAAGTCTTGCGTCAATTCGTTTTCAGCGAAAGGATGGGCGTGCAAAACTTTTGCCCAATAGCATCTTGATTTAGAAACAAGCGAAGGGCGAAGTTCGGCAGGGAAAGATGCCTTGCCTGACGTAGCGTGCTGCGAAGTCCAATCCAGCGCCCTGCGATGACAGCTGCAGCGTGCTGCGTTGACTCATGCTGCGTAGTACGATATCTGTTTGGGCTAAACTCGATGCCCGTTTGACCCAACCCCAACAGTTGTTTTGCCCAAATTCGTCATCTCATGAAGAACTTTATCTTGACAAACCTGTTGAGTCGGGCAAAATGCTTCAAAATGCGAAAAGGCATTTCGGAATATATCTGCGCGTCCGCACTATTGTGCAGACAGATTTTCTTTGTTATCTTTGCCGACCGAAAATTATGCGATGAACCAGAGGCGGCTCGCTTTTTCCTGTCTGCATGCAAGCATCAAACAGTCTGACAGATGTCAGATGAAGAAGGATGAGCAGGAGTATAGAACGGTTCGAGGAACGAGAGAATAACAGAATGTAAACAGCACGAATATCATAAATTTATGACAGCAAAACGTCACTTTACTTTATTCCTTCTGGCCCTGCTCTCTGCTGCGGGCTGCTTGGCAAAGAATGCCGTTGCTCCCATGACAGCAGGCAACGTGTTCGTCAAGCTCGGAGATGCCGATGCAGTTGCGCCGATTAAACTGACCAACTGGGGCGATACGCAGGCATTCAGCATCACCTACGTATTATATTATATGGATACACAACAGAGCGACGAACCTGTGACCTTGACCTTTGACAGTCCGATGGCCGACGGAGAAATGCGCGAAGTGAATGTTCCCATCAAGGCAGGCAAGAAGTTGGGCAAGAGCGAGGTGGTGTTCCTCATCACCCATGTGAACGGCCAGTATAACGAGACTTCGGTGGCCGATACACACATCACCTGCTGCACGGTGAGCAAGATGCCTTACAAACGGGTACTGGTAGAGGATTATGCAGCCATGTGGTGCTGGCATTGTCCCGTAGGGCTGGTGGCCTTTGAAGCCATAGCCCGCATGTACCCTCAGGATGTGGTGCCCGTGTCGGTTCACAAGGCAGATGCCATCAGCCAGGTGGTTTCACCGTGGGTATATGATGGACTGATAGCACAATATGCATCCACTCTGCCCGCCGTGTGGATAGCCCGCGACACCAAGGCAGCAGGCTTTGATGTGACCGACTCATACAAGATAGAGAAGAGCAGAGTGACCTGTATGAACATAGACGTGCAGGCCCAGTGGGACGAGACAGACGACAATATACTTGTTACCACAGAGGTGGAGCCTTGCATGACGCCCGAAGAGGGGAGTGCCTATGCCGTTGGCTACGTGCTTACAGCAAGCGGACTGACCAACAAGGACTGGCTCCAGGAGGCCAGTTACTCGGAATATGCCAGCGACCTATATAAGGATGCTCCGCAGGAGATGCGGTTCTATGCCGATGCTGCCAACTATGTGGAGGGCTACTCCAAGGTGAAGGGAGTGGTGTACAATCATGTGGCCATAGAGTCGAAGGGTATGCAGAGGGGAATGAAAAATTCCTTGACGGGCGAGTATAATGCCAACGAGGTGAAGCGGCATACCACCACCTTCGACAACATCAGCAGGTATAGCGTGATAACCGACCGCAGCCAGATAGAGATAGTGGCTGTTCTCTTCAACACCCAGACGGGCAGGATAGAGAATGCCGCCCGCTGTCATGTGGGCAAAGGAGGCAACGGCCCATCGGGCATCGAGCAGCCAACGGAACTGGCAAAGCCCAAATGTGCAGGCATCTATGACATGCAGGGATGCAAGGTGACGGGCAGACTCCTGCCTGGCATGTATATTGTGGATGGCAAGAAAATGATGGTAAAGTAACCCCAAAACCGTAACGTATGAAGAAGTTTGTATGCACCATATTGGCATCGGCTCTGATGGCCGTGAATGCCTATGCAGCTCCAGTAGATGAAGCCAGGGCAAAGGCTTTGGCCCAGAGGTTTATCGAGAAGCCCGTGAGTATCAGTTCGCCTGTCTCCAAAGGCCGCAGAAGCAAGGCTGCCAATCACGCTCTGCATCTGTTCAACAACCAGAACGGAGAGGGTTTTGTGATAGTGTCGGCCGACGATAGGGTAGGTGGTGTGCTTGGGTACAGCGACCGGGGACGGCTGGATACCGCAAATATGCCTGCGCCCATGAAGGCTCTGCTGGACGGTTATGTAAGGGCGGTAGAGGCTGTGAGGGTGGATAGCGTGAGTGTGACGCCTGCTTATGCCCGCCCGCCAAAGGCTTATGTGAAGCCGTTGGTGAGCGCAAAATGGAGCCAGGAGTATCCCTACAACTATTACACTCCACGCAGCAGCACGAGCGGAAAGCCTACCTACACAGGATGCACCATTACAGCAGCCGCCCAGGTGCTCTTTGCCCATAAGTGGCCCAAGATGAGGCCCAAGGGAGTTACACGTGGTGAGGGCGCTATGGCACTTGACCATTATGACTGGGACAATATGCTGGACGACTATACCCATGGCTATAACGACGCTCAGGCTCAGGCTGTGGGCGCTCTGATGCGCGATTTGGGCAAGTTGGCTCATGCAACCTATGGGGTGAACGGAACCCTTAGTGACGAGGGAAAGGTGTGGAATGCCTTGCAGAACTATTACGACTACAACGTGCGTCAACTGGAGAAGGATCTTCTGCCCGGTGGAGAGTTCGTGCAGGCCATCTATAATGAACTGTCGATGGGTTGCCCTGTGTTTATGACGGGCGGCGACCATGCTTTCGTATATGACGGTTATGACGAGAACGGACTGGTGCATGTCAACTGGGGTTGGGCCGGACTGGACAACGGCTATTTCGATATCAATACGGCCTCGGTGACAGGTGGCGGATATGGTAGCGACGGCTGTTACTACGAGAAGCAATTGGCGCTCTTCATCCATCCCAACAACGGAACCATCGAACCGCTTGCCCCCAAGCCTGTTGTGCTATCCATCAATAACGACAAAGGCTTGCAGTTCCAGGCAAGCGAGGAAATGACCATCAACTCGAGGATACCTGCCCAACTCAAGGGAGTGGGTGCACGCAATCTGGCTCAGGATGCCAATGGCGCTTATACAGGACAGGTAGGCATCGGTCTGTTTGCCCAGGATGGTACATGCCTGCACGTATTTGGCCAGACGGAAGTGTTCACTTGGGCCACCTATTATACTGCCTACAATTACGAATTTGACTGGTGGGCTGCGGACTTGAGCGAGATAGACGGACCTGCCGACGGCACTTACTGTCTGCGTCCTCTGGGCCGTCGCCTGCTGGACAAGGATAAGGGCGAATGGGGAAACTGGACTCATATGGTGAACGGCAATAGCGTGCCCATGATAGTCAGCGGGGGAAAAGTGATCCTGGTGCAGGACGACGGCAAGCCGCATCTGGCTCTGGCGGGAATGCCAGAGGTGCTGGAGCCTGCCTACGCCTATAGCGGCCAGACGACGGGCATCCTGCTGAATGTGGCCAATCTGAGCCGCTACCAGGCTCGTGGAGAACTGCAGGTGGAGCTGACGGGAACGGGCAACCTGGAGGGCGAAACCTTCGTTGTCCCCAATTCCTGTCTGTCTCATATGGTGGCCCAGCGCCTGGACACCACCCAATGGATAGTGAAGTTTGTGACCTCATATACGGGAAGCGGCGGAAACCATGCGCTTCAGGCCGGCAAGTATCGCATGAAGCTCAGGTTTCATCATAATATAGAAACCAGCAGTCCGGCCTTTTACGACATCCCGGTTCCTGAGGATTTCCTGTTCGAAGTGCTGCCCGACAACTATAACGGACGTGTGACGGTCACTTCGGTCAAACTGCTGGACGAGGAGGGCAACTCCGCTCCTTCGCATTACTTCTGCCTGTCAGACTCACCCAAGGTGACATTAGGCATCTCTGGCTATGCCAAATATCTCACCCAGAACTACTACAGTACACGCATGCGCTACCGCCTGGTGGATGTGGCAACAGGCAAAACAGCCTACACGAGCAAGGGCTATAACGTCAGTTTCCCCCGCAATTACGAGGCCAACCTTTCCAGTTCAACAAGTCATTCCATCGACCTGACGGAGCTGCATCGGGGAACCTACGAGATACATGTGGACGTGGAGCGTGACGGCACATGGCTCGACCGCTGGAATGCCAACACCCTTCGCCGCAGGATTACACTCTACGATGCAGCCAAGCCTACCCATGTGGATATAGCCGCTCTGCCTGCCGAAAGCCTCCCGGGAGTGATGAGTATCGCTGCCTTTGGTGCGCCTTTTGATGCTTTGGTGCCTGCTGGCGCCCGGGCTTGGTATGTGGAGCAAGTGCGGGACGATAAGGTACAGTTGGAGCCCCTTCCCGACGGCTATGCCATTCCAGCGGGCTGTGGCATTATCCTCACATCGGCTTCCATGACAGATGCATTCCACATCGAGCAGGCTCCGAAAGCAACTCCCGTAGCCGACTTGACAGGCAATCTGCTGCGTGCATGTGACGCTGGTGACCATATTGTCACCTCTCAGGACCATGCCTACGTGATAGATACCCAGGAGCAGACAACAGCCTTCTCCCGTGCCGATGTGGGTTCCACATTGCCCCGTTACGCAGCCTATCTGCAGCATGAGGCGGATGCCGGCACAACCAGGCTGAACATCTCTTGCGATGCAACGGCAATAAAGTTGCCCGGTCAGGACAGTCCTCTCAGCCGTCCGGCAGATATATATGGAACAGATGGCCGCAGATACCTCTCTGCCTCCCGCCCTGGCCTGTATATAATAGGAAAGACCAAGCGCCTGGTAACAGGCAAGTAAAGTTGGATTCTCCTCTGCAGATTGCAGGAGGAAGTGTAGGAACCATGGCAAATAAATAATAGATATGACGATTATACATGCAAACGACCCGACGACCAAAGTCTTGTCGTACCTATATGAGCAGCGGCATGACATTTCTGCATTTGTAACGGAATCAAGCACCAATGGAGATGTCAAACGTGCCATTCGTGGCGATGACACCATTATGATGTTGGGGCATGGCAATCAGTATGGATTGTTCTCAAAGCCCAATAAGAACGGCGATTTCAAGCGCTTTCTGATAACAGACCGTCATGTGCAGTTCCTACGGGAAAAGACATGTATCGGGATATGGTGTTACGCCAACGTGTTTGCCGAACGGTATGGGTTGCATGGCTTGTTTTCAGGGATGATTATCTCTGAATTGCAGGAAGCCATTGACTGCAATATTCCTGCTACTAAAGAGGAGATTGACATGGAAATGGAGAGGTTTACCCGTCGCCTGAACGACTGCATCAATAGGTTTGGACTGGCCGAGACAGCCATTCGTATGAGAAGCCTGGACGACGTGAAGTCAGAGCTGCCCATCTTCAATTACAATAACCTGTACTATTATGAGTGAAATGAGAACTGTTGTAGCCAATATCGGTTTCCAATATAAAGATAAGTTTGATTAAGGAAAGGAAATGTTGTTGAACATATGGAGTTAAGTTACGGAGATAATTCACATTCACCGTAACTTTTTACATAAAGCACCCACTTTTGATGTTATTGTGTTTCCCTAAGTTCTTCTATGAGATTTTCAAGAATATAATCATCGCTCATAAGTTGCAGCCCATATTTCGGGTTAGACAGCTGCTGGTACACCTTAGTGGTGTAAAACAAGTTGAGTGCCCTTTCTGCATCAATATGTAGAGCTTCTGCCAACATCATTATTATTCGGCTTTGTTTGCGCCACAATACAGAATCTCTCATCCTTCTTTCTCCCAGTTTAATAAAGTTTCACTAATGTCGTCTGCCACCCAGTCGAGGCTTTGCGTGTGAAGGTCTTCATACCGTTTTATCAGCCTGCGATGAATCAGACCCTGCTTCAGCAGGCGGTCGTGCATCTCCTTTCCGGAAATGCCCAATTTGCGTGCTCCACTCTCTATAGCCATAACGGCGAAGTGAATATGTCTGTATGTATCATTGTCTGTATATGCCATAAATATATATATTCCGTTTGTTTTGTATTCTTTATCGTTTCTAATCATTTGATAGATATTCGTCTTATTCTATGGGAAAAGCCTACGCTCAAGTCCCATGTTGGCACTACATATCTGCAAAAATACTAAAAATATTCAGAAGAGTGATTATATGGATAAATTATATATGTAGAAGTTCCTTGGCAAAACGCATAAACAAGTTTGGCGTTCTGCTGAGGTGCAAACTAACTTTCCATAGGCACTCAAAGTATCGATTTGCATAGTAAAGCAGTATACTGCTTATCCTGCATGGCGAACAAAACTATCTTGAAGTGATTTCATATGTTTTTCTGTTTTGTGTTAGACAAAAGCTTAAGTACAAAGATACAAATTAATTCGGAAATTCTATTTTGTGATTAAGAGACAGATGTTGAATTGTTGGAATGTAGATTTATATAGAGAACCTTCATATAAGGAAACGTGTATAGTGTTGTTGATTTAATGGTTAAGTAACTGTTCAAAATTAATTTTATAAATATGAATAATTCACGAATAAGTTCGTACCCACAGATGCCAAGGCCATGTTC